>ERZ772807.218-NODE-218-length-38379-cov-8.043863_pt1 | contig 38379 bp, 33 predicted proteins | sample MGYA00511472_ERZ772807 | MGnify/ENA primary metagenome ERZ772807 (study PRJEB29015, sample SAMEA2737947) | human oral metagenome | biome: human oral; feature: human-associated habitat; material: dental | place: China | collected 2039 ... | reverse complement strand
AAGTCTTGAAAATGCGAAGGTTTTACTTTGTTTATTCAAATAATAGCGAAGAGGCCGTCTGAAAAGTCGGTTTCGGGAGGTTCGGTGTCCTGACTCTGCCGGAAACGTTCTTTTCAGACGGCCTTTTTACTGTTTAGCGTTTGCCGGTCATGCGGCTGTAAATGGCGAGGATGACAACGGCCGCAATGGTGGAGACAATCCAGCCTGCCGGTTGGTTAGGACCGTACCAGCCGAGCGTCTGTCCGGCCCAACTGCCGAGCACCGAGCCGCCGATGCCGAGCAGGGTGGTGAAGATAAAGCCGAGTTTGTCGCGGCCGGGGTAGAGGAATTTCGCCAAAACACCGATGATGAAACCGATGAGGATGGTAGCAAGCATGTTTTTTCCTTTGTTTGGGTGTGTACAGGGCGGCAATATGCGGTAAGGGGGCGGCTTTTAAATGCCATTTGCAGTAATTTGATGTTTTTTGACGCTTGTTTACATGGAGGCCGTCTGAAAAACCGGTTTGAACGGTTTGTGATAGGTGCTCGCGCGCTTAGTGCCTGCCCGAACGCCAGATGGACCAGATAATCCACAGGCTGTTGGCAAAGGCCAGCAGGTAGCCGGTCAGGCCGAGGAAGCCGGGGGCTTTGTCTACGCTCATGACGATGGAGGAGCCGATAATCAAGGCGGCGGTAACGATGCCCATGGTCAGGCGGTTGGTGGCGCGGTCGAGCTGGTGGCTGAGGTCGTCCAGCCGTTTGAGGTCGAGGTCGAGGCTGAATTGTCCTTTTTGCAGCCGCCGCGACAGGCGGATGAGAGTTTGCGGCAGTTCGTCGGCGGTTTGCAGCAGGGTGTTCAGCTGCCTGCGGCTTTTCCGTACGATGTAGTCGGGCGAGGCGAGGCGTTTCAGTTCGGCCAGTACGATGGGTTTGGCCTGTTCCAGCAATTCGGTCGAGCCGTCCAGACGTTTGACCACGCCTTCGAGGGTAATCAGTGTTTTGAACAGCATCACCAAATCGGCGGGCAGCGTCAGGCCGTGGCCGCGCATGATTTGGGTGATGTCGTTGATGACTTGGCTGATGCGCAAGTCGCTGACGGGTGTGTTTTCGTAGTTCAACAGCATTTCCAGCACGTCGGCACCCAGCAGGTTTTCGTCGGGCAGTTCGCCCTGCGCCCAGTTGCCCAGCACATATTGCATGGTAAACGGGTCGCGCTCCGCCAGGGCTTTGATGAGGGAGAGGATTTCGTGCCGCCTCGGGGCGGAAAGGTGGCCGACCAGGCCGAAATCAATCAGGCTGATCCGCCCGTCGTCGCGGATGAAGATGTTGCCGGGGTGCGGGTCGGCATGAAAGAAGCCTTGCTGCAAAATCATGGCAAACAAGGTGTCGGTAATGCGCCGTGCCAGCATGGCGCGGGTTTCAGACGGCATCCGGTCGATATCGGCATGGCGCAGGAGGGTGCCGCCGACATATTCCTGTACCAGAATCTGGCGGTTGGAATACTCGGCATAGACCTTGGGGATGTGGACGAAAGGATGGCCGGCAAAGGCATTGGCGAAACGCTGCATATAGCGCAGTTCGAACGACAAATCGGTTTCCCTGGCCAGGCTGCGGGCAAAATACTGAACCATCTGAACCGGCCGGTAGCGGCGGGTTTCGGGGATTTCCGTTTCGATGAGGGCTGCCAGATGGTTCAAAATACGCAAATCCGCGCGTATGCTTTTTTCAATGTCCGGCCGCTTGATTTTAACCGCCACCCGTTCACCGTTGCGCAAAACCGCGCCGTGCACCTGTGCGATGGACGCGCTGCCGACCGGTTTGCCGTCTAGCTCGGCAAACACTTCGTCCATCGGTCGGCCGAGCCGCGCCTCAATCAACGCGCCGATGTCTTCCGTGGCAATCGGCGCGACGTTGCATTGCAGCTGTTCGAATTCCTCTATCCACTCGGCATTGAAAATGTCCACCCGCGTGGACAAAATTTGACCCAGCTTGACAAACGTCGGCCCCAGCTCCTCGAATGCCAGGCGGAAACGGCGCGGCGTAGGGATGTAGCGGCTGTCCGCATCGGGGTTTTCAGACGGCGTTTTGCCCGACAATTTGATACGCTGCACAAACTCGCCCAAGCCGTGTTTGGTCAGAATGGCAATGATTTCGCGCAGCCGCGAAAAATCGCGCATAGCGAGTAAAGTTGGTATCATCATGGCGGTTATGTGGTATCTTTCGGCTCGACAGATGCCCAGCATAGCATATTTTTGCGCGCGGACGGCACAGGAGGCCGTCTGAAAAAAATGGTTACCAACACCGTCGGCAGGCTGCCGGAGAGCAGGGCCGACAAGCAAGCGAAACAACAGCATGACCCATTTGAAACAAATCCTTACCTACTTCTTTACGGTGTTTGCCCTATTGACGGCAACCCTTCCCGCCGCCTACGCCGACAATAAAAAAACGGCCAAAAAAGAAACCGTCAAAAAAGACGCAGTTAAAAAAGACAACGCCAAAAAAGAGCCGGCTGACAAGAAAAAAGACGATAAAAAGAAAGACGGGGCAAAGTCGGAAAACAGTAAAAAAGACAATGCCAAAGGCGGCAAAAAACAGGAAAAAGAAAAGAACAACGCCAAAAAAGAAACCCCAAAAGAGGCTGCCAAAAACAGCAAAGAAAAAAAAGATAATAAAAACAGTAAAAATAAAAAAGAAACCGGCAAAGACAAAAAAGAAAACAAACAAGCAGCACAAGCAGGCGGCAGGAACCAAGAAAGCCAAAAGAAGGACGGCAAACAAAAGGACAAAAAGACCGATGCCGCCAGACAGGAAACCCTGAAAAAGCAGGAGGCTGCGAAAAAAGAAGCGGAACGCCGCGAGGCGGCAAGAAGGGAAACCGCCCGCCAAGAAACTGTACATCGAGAGGCTCCGTCCGCCCCGCCTCCTCCGGCTGCCCCCCCTCAGCCTTATGACGAAGACGGTATGCAGGCACTGGTCAAACAACAGTCGGAAAAAGAACGGCGGCAGGAAGCAAAGGCACCTCCTGTTCCTTCTCCAAAAGTGGAATTCTCCGAGCCTGCCTCAAGCCAATCTTCTTCAAAACGTACCGCAGCCCTTTCCCGCCGCGAAGCAGACGAATTGATCGGCAACGCAATGGGATTGCTCGGCGTCAGCTACCGTTTTGGCGGATCGTCCGTCAGCAGCGGTTTCGACTGCAGCGGCTTCATGCAGCACATTTTCCGCAAAACCATGCAAATCAACCTGCCCCGCACATCGGCAGAGCAGGCGAAAATGGGTGTGGCGGTCAGCCGCAGCGAACTCCAGCCGGGCGACATGGTGTTTTTCAGCACTTCGCGCGGACGCATCTCGCACGTCGGCCTCTACATCGGCAACAACCGCTTCATCCATGCCCCGCGCACCGGCAAAAGCATCGAAATTACCAGCCTGGGCAACAAATATTGGAACAGCAAATACGTTACCGCCCGCAGGGTGAAACGCTACGATTCAGGTCGTTTTACCAGATAAACCATAAGGATAGAGGAGTCTGAAATATGGCCATGCCCGACATGCCGAAATGGTACGGTGACGACGGCAGCATCGTTTCCTGCACCGAAAAAATCAAAGTCATGAACGAAAACATGACGGAACTCTTCCAGCTGGCGCAAGATGCGTTTGAGGATGCTCTGTTGATGGGCTGCGGAGAGGAACAGCTGCGCGAATACCTTGCCGCCCTGGTGGCCGGAGTGGAAAACCCATACCAAGGATAAAGGCATTTGCAGCCTGCAAGCAGAGGCCGTCTGAAAGCAGAATATTGTTTTTTCAGACGGCCTCCTTCGTTTTTTATTGCAACATAACATCTGAGGAACTTGTCATGCGCCGTTTCTGCATGGTTTTACTATTTATCCCCCTTTTGAGTGTTGCGGCGCAGCCGGAAGGCTTGGCCGTGGTGGCCGACCCGGACGGCCATGTCAACCTGCGCGCCCGTCCCGACTTGAAAAGTAAAGTATTGGCCAAGCTGCCCAACGGTACGCCGATTTATTGCCTCTCCGACGAAGCAGGCGACGGCGGCGCGCAGTTTTGCGACGCGAGGCTGCAAAAGCCGTCTGAGGGCGGCTTCGTCCATCACAGCCGATTGGTTTTCCCCAAACGCGGCGGCGGATTTGTCCCCCTTCGGTTGCGGCACAACGGTTCGGACGGCATAACGTTGTCCGCCGCAGGGCAAACCATCCGCGTTACCGCCGCCCGTTTCAAGCCGAACAAAGCCGATTTTTCCGGCCTCGACAAGCAGGGGTATACGGCCCGACGCTATCGGGGCCATCCTTTCTACGGTACGGACAACATGATTCCCGACGAAGTCTTCGTGCCTGCAAGAATCACGTTGAACGGCCGCCCCGTACCCGCTACCCAGTTGCAGGGGCTGTTTCATCCCGTTTATGCCGCCAACCCGCAAGCGGGCAATTTTTGGCATACTTGGGAAGCCTATTACCGCCCGGACAGCGGAACCGTTTATCTCTATGCCTCATTGGGGGCGGACGGCGCACCTTTCGGCGTTACCTTCATGTTTGAAAAAGGCCGGTTTGTCCGCCGTTATTTGTGGGGGGAGGCGGTTTAAAGCGGAATCGGGCTTGGGCTGCCGCTTTCGTTACATTTGAATAGAAAAAAGTGCAAGGTGATTGTTATGAAGAAATATTTTTCGATTTTTGTTTTATCCGCCCTTTCGGCATACAGCGTGCAGGCGGCCGATACGGCGCAGCAGTTGCGGAAACGCAAGCGTATTCGGCCGCCCGTATTGAAAATATTGCCGACCCGGGACGGCGCGGCGGGTGGCGAGCTGGTCATGCTGCTCGATATAGACGAGAAGGGCAGGGTAAAACGCCGCGTGTGGCAGGAAGGGAAGTCGGGCAATCCGGCATTGCGCAGGCAGGCCGTTGCCGATGCGGGGCAGCCGCAGTTTACGCCGCCGAAATCGTGTGAAATGGCAGAGGATGGGCAAACAGTCTGCAAGCCGGTGAAATCTTATGCCGAATATGTTTATTGGTTTTACGGCCAGGGCGACAACCGCGCGGGCAAGGCCTATGTCCTGCCGGCTCTGCGTTATCCTGCCGCATCGGCCGATGAGGGCGAGGAGGGGACTGTCCGCATAGCGGTGCATATCTCGCCGGAAGGAAAGATCGTTTCGGCAACAGTCCTGTCTGATTCCCAAATGGAAAACAGGCCCATCAGGTTGGAGAAGGCTGCCCGCAAGGCGGCATTGCTGGGAATTTATCTTCCTGCCATACGGGACGGGAAGCCGGTAGATACAAGACTCCTCCTTCCATTTAAGTTTATTTTGCCACAGGATAAGCCGTCTGAAAGTGCGGCTTCGGCAGAGTGAAAACGGTATGGCCGTCAAAACGGAACGAAACGCCGGTAAAAGTTAAAACCCGCAAGGCCGTCTGAATTTTCAGACGGCCTTTGTTACAATGCGGCCTTCCGCCGTTGTTCGGCTTTTTGAAATTCGCAACATGAAACAATCTTCCAGCTGGCTGCATGCCGCCGCCGTTTATACCGACCCGCGCGCCGTCGTGCTGTTTTTCCTCGGATTTTCCGCCGGTGTGCCGATTATGCTGATTTTTTCCAGCTTGTCGCTGTGGTTGAGCGAGGCCGGTGTGTCGCGCGATATGGTAACGATGTTCAGCTGGGCGGCTTTGGCTTATTCGTTCAAATTCGTTTGGGCACCGCTAATCGATTCGTTGCCGCTGCCTGTTTTGGGAAGGCTGGGTTGGCGGCGTTCCTGGCTGCTGTTGTCGCAGGCGGCCGTGGCGTCGGCCATCGTTTGGATGGCGATGGTCGATCCGGCGCAGCCCGGGGCTTTGGCGATGATGGCGGCGGCGGCGGTGCTGCTCGGCTTTTCTTCGGCCACGCAGGACGTCGTTATCGATGCCTACCGCATCGAGGCGGCGGGGGACGATACGGCGATGCAGTCGGTAACGTCGGCCACTTACAATGCGGGGTACCGTGTCGGCATGATTGTTTCCGGCGCGGGCGCGCTGTATGCGGCGGAAACGCTCGGGTCGAAGTCGGGGCATTATGTGTATGCCGCGTGGCAGCAGACGTATTTGCTGATGGCGGCGGTGATGGCGGTGGGCATGGCGACGGTTTTGCTGATGCGCGAGCCGGAGGTGGCCGCCCGTGCGGACAAGCGGCGGAGTTTGGCGGACAGCCTGCGCCTGATTGTGCTGTTCCTCGGTTCCGTGTCGGCATTTGCGGCAATGTTTTCTTGGTTCGGCGGTTTGTTTTCGAAGCAGGACGACGCGCTGTTGGGCTTGCTGGTTGAGGCGGTCCGCCTGACGATGTCGGTGGGTGCGGCGGGGCTGGCCGGTGCGTTTTTGGTGTGGCTGAAAATCGTGCCCAAGCAGTTGGCCGTCGATACCTGGGTAACGCCCGTGGCCGATTTTTTCCGGCGTTACGGCCGTTCGGCCCTTCTGCTTTTGGCTTTAATCGGGCTGTACCGCATTTCGGATATTGTGGCCGGGGTGATTTCCAATGTGTTTTATCAGGAAATGGGGTTTAGCAAAAACGAAATCGCGGCGGCGGTGAAAACCTTCGGCGTGGTGATGGCGGTGGCGGGCGGTTTCCTCGGCGGGCTGCTGTCGCAGCGGTTTTCGCTGATGAAGATGATGATGGCCGGCGCGGTGCTGGCTTCGGCCACCAATCTGCTGTTCATCACGCTGGCTTATCGCGGGCACGACGTGCTGTTTATGTATTTGGCGGTCGGTTTCGACAATTTGGCTTCGGGGCTGGCGGGCGCGGTGTTCGTCGCCTTCCTCTCGTCGCTGACGAATATCCGTTTTACCGCCGTGCAATACGCCATTTTCAGTTCGCTGATGACCTTGCTGCCGAAAACGCTGGGCGGCTATTCCGGCACGATTGTGAGCAAAATCGGCTACCCGGGCTTTTTCCTGTTTACCGCGCTGATCGGCCTGCCGGTGCTGTTGCTGGTGTATTGGGTCGATAAGAAAATCTACCGTCAGGCTGAGGCCGTCTGAAAACCGTCTGCAAAGGAAAGACATGACATCCGTTTCGCAATACGCCGTGTTCGGCAATCCGATTGCCCACAGCAGGTCGCCCGAAATCCACCGGCTGTTTGCCGCCCAGGAAGGGGTGGAAATCGAATACGGCCGTTGTTTGGCCGACATCGGCGGCTTTGCGCCGGCGGTGCGGGCGTTTTTCGCTTCGGGCGGCGCGGGGGCGAATGTGACTCTGCCGTTTAAAACCGAAGCCTTCGCGTTGGCGGACGAGTTGTCCGAACGCGCCGCAGCGGCAGGTGCGGCCAATACGCTGATACGGCTTTCAGACGGCCGTCTGAAAGCCGACAACACCGACGGTATCGGTTTGGTGCGCGACATCGCCCGTCAAAACGTTTCCCTGCATGGCAAACGGATTTTGGTGCTGGGTGCGGGCGGCGCGGTGCGCGGCGTGCTGCAACCGCTGCTGGCGCAAGAACCCGCCGCCGTTACCGTTGCCAACCGCACGCCGTCCAAAGCACATGAGTTGGCGGAACAATTCGGCGTGCTGTCTTGCGCTTTGGCAGACGCGGCGGAAGGCTTTGATATCGTCATCAACGGCACGTCGGGCGGCTTGAACGGGCAAGCCCCCGATGTATCCCCCGCCGTTTTCGAACATTGCGAACTGGCCTACGATATGGTTTACGGCCGCGAGCCGACCGCCTTTATGTGTCTGGCACGTCAAAACGGCGCGCACAAGGTTTCAGACGGCCTGGGCATGCTGGTCGGCCAGGCCGCCGAATCCTACCGCCTGTGGCGCGGGGTTTCGCCCGATGTCGAACCCGTTATCGAAACGTTGAGAGAGGCCGTCTGAAAATGTTGAAATGGTTGATTGCATTACCTTTTGCCGCCTTTATCCTGTTTAACGCTTATGTTTACGGCAGCATATTGACCTACCGCGCCGTCGCCCCGCACCACAGCGCGTTTATGACCATGCGGATGAACGAATTCCGCAGCGAAGGGCGGGAAGTTGCCTTGGACTACCGCTGGGTTCCCTACAACCGCATCTCCGTCAATCTGAAAAAGGCACTGATTGCCTCGGAAGACGCGGCCTTTGCCGAACACGGCGGTTTCGACTGGAACGGCATACGCAACGCCATGCGCCGCAACGAACAAAGCGGCCGCATCAAAGGCGGCGGCTCGACCATCAGCCAGCAGCTTGCCAAAAACCTGTTCCTCAACGAATGGCAGAGCTACATCCGCAAAGGCGAGGAAGCAGCCATCACCGCCATGCTCGAAGCCACCACCGACAAAGACCGCATCTTCGAACTCTACCTCAACGTTATCGAATGGGATTACGGCGTATTCGGCGCGGAAGCCGCCTCGCAGCGTTTTTACCGCAAACCCGCCGCCACCCTGAGCAAACAACAGGCCGCCGCCCTGGCCGCCCGCGTTCCCGCCCCGTTGTTCTACGCCGACAACCCGAACAGCAAACGCCTGCGCGCCAAAACCAACATCATTTTGAAACGCATGGGTTCGGCTGAACTGCCGGAAGAATAGGAAGAGGCCGTCTGAAAGCCGTTTTCAGACGGCCTTCCCGCCGCAGAACCGATACAGGATATAGTAAGGCCGTACCGCTATTCCCGCGCAGGCGGGAATCCGGATTTGGGTTGCCGGAAATATGCAGGGCTGCCGCAAGCCGATGACGGCAATCGGATATTGGCCGTTTCAATTCACCGCAAAAGGAGCAGGCATCATGCTGACGCCGAAACACAGCGAACTGTTCGACATCCCGTTTTACCAGTTTTCCCAGTTGAAAAAATACCAGCCGGAGTCGATTCCGCAAATCAAAGCCGACTACAAGGCGGCGTGGCAGGATTGGCAGGCCTTGATTCGGCAGGTGGCGGAAGATTTGGGTGCGCCGTTCGCCCCGCCGCACATCGAACGCTGGTGCAACGGCTGGCAGGTGCGGGCGCATTTTTTCGCCTATTTCAAATACGCGCAATACAGCGATGCGGCGGCGATTTTGTCGGTGTTGCTCAACCGCCGCCGCCTGACCGTCAGCCTGGACTGGCATTGCTACAAGGCCGATGTTTCGCCTATCGCCCTGCCGCAGTACAACCGCTGGCTGGATGTTTTGGAAGCCGAACGCTATGCGGCTTTCGATATTTGGCACGGTTCGGACGACGAATACGCCGATTATCCGACCGTGGCGCAAAGCGGCGTGCCCGTGTTGGACGGCAAAGACGATTTCTTCTGCATCGGCCGCCACATCGAACGCGCCGATTTGGGCAAAACCGACAGCGCGGCCTGGATTGCGGATACGGTGCGCGCGCTGCTGCCGCTGTATGAAGCCTGTTTCGATGATTAAAAAAGATGCCGGAAAGATGAAGGCCGTCTGAAAATACATTTTCAGACGGCCTTTTGACGATTAGGGAACAGTGCCGGCTGCTACGATGGTGCCGGACAGGCGGGAATCACATCAATTCTTCCACCCAGCCGACACCGACGGCATCGGGGCCGAGGTGCGCGCCGATAACGGGCGAAATCGGAAAGCCGGTTATTTTCAAGCCGGTTTTGTCCTGCAGCTTTTGCGCCAGCTGGTCGTAAAGGCCGCGGTTGCCGCCGTAGAGGCCGTAGGCGCGGACATGTTTGCCGTGAGTCTGCTTTTTGACGGCATCGACCAAGGCATCCAAAGTATTTTCGGTGTTTCTGCCGACATCCAGCCGTGAAAATTCGCCGTCGCGGAAACGCAGGACGGGCTTCAGGTCAAGCAGTCCGGCAAAGAATTTTTCGGTCGAATTCAGGTGGCTTTGGCGGCGCAGTTGGCGTGTGTTGTGTACGCTGAATATGATTTCGGCGGTGGGCTTCAATCGTTCGAGGTGCGCCACGACGTCGGCGGAGGCAAAGCCCAGGTGCAGCAGTTTCAGCGCTTCGAGCGCGAAATGGCCTTCGGGCATGCAGGCCGTGCCGGTATCGACGACGTAAACGGTGATTTCGCGCGCCATTTCCACCGCCACTTTGCGGATGATGTCGGCCGCGCCGCTGATTTTGCCGCTTAAGGTGGTTACGATGACTTCGCGGTAGCCGAGGTCGCGTAGTTCGGCAAACTGCCTTCTGACGGCTTTTTCCGCCGGCGGCGAAGTGGTGGCCGCGTCGTCCGGCGTTTCCATCTGCCAGAGGTAAAAGGCATCGGGGTGCAGGTCCAGACCGTCTGAATAGACGATGCCGTCCATATGGATGTTCAGGCGCAGGATGTAGAGCAGGTCGTCATCCGATGCGATTTCATCAAGGGAACTTGTAGACGTGGCCACGACGGCGCAACGCGCCGGCAGCCTGTAATGATCAAGCATGGCTGTTGTGGTAGTGTGTGATACTGAAAAAAGTGCGGATGGTAAGGGATTGCACGGGGAAAGTCCAGTATAAAAAACGAATGTAAGCCATTAAATTTTCAAAATAAATATGAATATCACATTTCTGCCTGCTTATTGTGCAGATGACAGGGTTTCATTGAGGAACGCGAGGGCGAAATCGACGGCCTGCCGTCGTATTTCTTCGCGGTTGCCGCTGAATCGGGCGGTGCGGGCGTAGGTGGTTTGACGGTCGGCAAGGCCGAAGCAGACTGTGCCGACGGGTTTTTCGGGGCTGCCGCCGTCTGGGCCGGCGATGCCCGAAATGCTGAGGGCGTAGTCGGCATCCGCCGCCTGCCTTGCCCCCGCCGCCATTTCGTGTACCACGGCTTCGCTGACTGCGCCGTATCGCCGCAGGCTGTCGGCGGAAACGCCCAACAGACGTTGTTTCGCTTCGTTGCTATAGGTAACGAAGCCTGTTTCAAACCAGGCGGAGCTGCCTGGCAGGCGGGTGAATTCCGCCGCCAGCAGGCCGCCGGTGCAGGATTCGGCGCAACTGACGGTAAGGCCTCGGGCGGCGAGGCGGGCGGTCAGCAGATGGAGGACGGAGTCGGGTGTCGGGTTTGGCGTCATGGTTTTAGCCTCGTGGCTTCCGACGCCGCTGAATGTGACGATTCCGCTCCCGTTCGTGGCAGCGGCGTGCAGGCTACTGCAGTCCTCGTCCAGGCCGGTGTTGTAGGAGCGGATCTCATAGACGTGGACCTCGGGGGCGGCGAAGGAGGGCCCGTCGTCCAGGGACACCCGCGAGATGCAGCTCACCTCCTTCGTGGTGTACTCGCCCACCCGCTTGTCCTCGGGGATCCCGTCGTCGCCGGTGTTCCAGGCGGTCAGCTCGTCCAGGGAGGGAATGGCCCCGGCCCAGACGGTCAGGGGTGGGCGCGGTCGCGGTCGGCCTCCCCGACGGCGACGACGTAGTGCTTGCCGCTGCGCACGATCACGCCCTCGCTCACGTTCGCCTCCTCGGTGGCATCGACGCTCCACGCCCTGCTGCCGTCCTTCCTCCAGGCGGAGCAGGACCCGCTCTCGCAGCTGAGGGCGAGGTCGTTGACGATGACCACTGCCCCCTTCCAGGGCACGCTGCGGTGGTCGCCGGTGGCGACGTCGTAGAGCTGGTCGTCGGCGACGATCGTGTCGTTGTCCCAGAACACGATGTACGTCTCCATGATGTTGGCGATCTCGACCTTGACGCTCCAGGACTCACTCGCCCGCCCGCCGGTCAGGGAGTAGCCGGGTCGCACCCCTGCTCGATCGACCGGTGCCGGAGGAGTCCTTCGAGAGCGCGACGAGGAACGATCCGTTCGGAGACACAGCGATCGTGGCGTCCTTCTTGATCGTGGAGGACCCCGTCTGCTTCGCCCCGGCGGCCCAGTCGTCGGCGGGCACGACCATATTCGGGTCGATGATGCTCCCAGAGTCGCGCAGCAGGAACCACCAGGCGGCTGTGCCGCCTCCTGCCGTCAGCATGACGACGAGGACGATGATCAGAACAATGAGTCCCGTGCGCCGCCTGGGCGGTTGCGCGGGTGCGCTGCCCGGTACCGGCCCCGGCGGAATCGGCTGCGGGTAGGCCTGCTGGTACGGGGGTACTGCGGCTGCTGCGGATAGTGCGGATAGTGAGAATATTGAGGGTATTGCGGGCCCTGCGTTTGCTCGGGTACGGGTTGATAGGGATAGGGGGAGTAGGAGGGTTGGGAACCACCTCCGCCTCCCGCGGGCGCACCGGAGCCGGACGGCGGGTAGGGGTACGGATAAGGACCGTCGGAGGGCGCCGGCTGATAGGGCGGATACGCCTGTGTCATGCAGTCATCGTATGAGGTCTCCCGTTCCAGGGGGAGGTCCTATGTGACGCTCGTCTCGTCCGGCCGGGCGCGGCGTCGTCGGACCGATCTCGAGCCGGAACCGGACCGATCTCGGTGCGGAACTGGACCGATCTCGAGCCGGAACCGGACCGATCTCGGCGGAGGGGGCGGCGGACCAGTGGCTCACCCGTTGGCGGGCTTGTAGCTGATGAGCGTGCCGTCCGCGGGGGAGTAGCCGATGATCTGCTTCGGGGTGGCCACGTCGAAGACGGCCCCGTTGTCCGGGTCCAGTCCTTCGAAGGCGATCCGCTCGCCCGTCGCGGAGTCGAACATCAGTGAGAAGGGGATTTCGTTGGTCACCTGCCTCATTCCCGCTGTCACCACCTTCGCTTTGTCGGAGACCTGAGTGGCGACCCTGTCGAAGCACGGGAAGGTGTTCTTGTCGAAGCCGGACAGGTCGATCGTGGCGGCATTCGTCATCGAGAGCTTCTGCGCGCAGTCCTTACTGCCATCGGTCGTGAACTCCATTGTTCCGGCCAGCGACCCGGAGTCGTTCTTCAGCCACACCGCTTGGAAGTCCTTGACCGAACGAGGGGCCGGGAAGTACATCGGCTGGTCGCCATCGGGACTCCTCTGCGGGGTGTGCGTGGACGTGGCGCGCCCGCCGTCCACGTCGTAGAAGGATAGGTGCCATTCCTTCGAGGACTGCGCCACCGAGAGGATGGCCCAACCCTCGGCGGTGCTCGTGATGGCGTAGACGGAGGTGTTCTTCTCCGGCATGACGAAGTCGAGGATCTCCCCGGTACTGATGTTGATGACGTAGCGGGAGGCGATGATGACGTACTTCGTGCCGGACAGCACGTGCACCGTCGCGTAGTTGTCGCCGGACTCGGAGATTTCTGCGACGACGTCGGTCGCCTCGGCGGACGAGCCTTTGATGAGGGCGCGGATCGCGGAGGACCATGCGGGGGTGGTGTCGCCTTCGCGGTAGCCTGCGCAGGTGGTTTTCTGGCAGGCGACGACGGTGTCGCCGGCGACGACGGGAACGGCGTCGGTGGGCCATGGGGCGTCGGTGGTGTTGCCGGTGGTGATGTCGTAGAGGGTCGTGCCGTGGATGAGGGTGTTCTTGCCCCAGATGAGGAAGGCGGGGTAAACGGGGTTGTTCTTAGCGCCGCTCGTGGCGATGCTGTCCGCAGTGGTGTCCACGGTGGTGGTCCAGGCCGTGGTCGGGCCGGAGTCGTTCATGGTGTAGGCGGTCAGGGTGGAGTTCCGGGTGTCGTCGCCGTCGGTCTTGACGGAGAAGAGGTGGTCGGCGGAGGTGAAGATGGAGGCGCCGGGGTCGATGGTCGTGGACCACTGCTGGGTCGAGCCCGATGCCCACGAGTCCGACGGAGGCATGTAGTACAGGTAGTCCACGGCGGCCGGATGGGCGTAGTTGGTGTCTCCGGCGGCCAGCAGCCCGCCTCCGACGACTCCTCCCAGGGTCAGCGCCCCGATGAGGACGGCGATGACCGCCGTGCGCAGGTCGAGGTGCGGGCGGCGATCGGGCGCGGGTGCGGGCGGGCTCATGCGGCCGATGGTAGCGGTGCCGCGGCTCCCGCTGGCGGGAGTGGTGGGTGAGAGGCGGGGGTGAGCCACTGGTCCGCCGCCCCCTTCGCCGAGATCGGTCCGGTTCCGGCTCGAGATCGGTCCGACGATGCCGCGGCCCCGGCAGGCGGAAGCGTGAGTCGGGCGGCGGTGTGTTAGTGGTCGGGGGTGGGGACGTTGATGGTCTGGATCTCGGTGACGGGGATGTTGGTGGTGCTGGTGGTGGTCACGGGGTCGAGGGTGCCTGAGGAGCCGTTGGTGGAGGTCCATGTGGCGGAGTAGGAGGCGGAGGCGGTTACCGGGGTGGTTCCGCCCAGGTGGGCCGAGCTGCGGGTGAACTCGATGGTGCAGTCGCTGGTGCCCTCGGCCATGCCGGCCTGCCAGGCGGTGCCGAAGCCCGTGCAGGAGGATACGGCGTCGGGGGCCTGCAGGCGCAGCCCGTCGGAGGTGGCGGTCACTGTTACTGATGTGGTGCCCAGGGTGGCTTGTACCGTGACTGTCTGGGGGGTCTGGCCGGTGGCCCATACCCAGGTGTCCAGTCCCACCACGGTCGCCTGCGCGTCGCCCAGTTTCGGGTTCCTGTCGATCGATGGCGGTGGGACCTCGACCGCCTTCCACACCGCCCGCGCCAGCACCACCGGATCCACCGGCGGCTGAGGCGGAGTCTCCCCACTGGGAACCCACACACGGTCCGGGTTGTTCTTGTGGAACTCGCTGGCGGCCTTCCAGTACTCCTGGTACTCGGCTGTATTTGCGCCAGCATCGCTCGGGTCGCCGGGGTATTTGCAGGCGATGCGGTACCAGCGCCCGTCCTCGTCCTCGGCGTGCTCCTTGTGCTCGGCGTAAAAGTCATCGCTCGTCATCTTAGATTTTATCTTCCGAGTCGAGGAGTTCGTATCCAGGGAGTTGATGAACTTCTCGGCCTCCGGGCCGGTGAACCAGGGCTTGTAGCCGCACGGGGAGGTGACCTCCACCGTCCGGGACTGCGTCGTGGTCCCACCGCCCGAGGACGTGCCGCCACCAGCGGACCCGGGCATCGTGTAGGTCACCTCCACCGACGCCGACAACGTCACCCCACCACCATTCTCCGACGCACCCGCTTCCTCAGATGCGGAATTTTGGCCGGTGGTTGCTGCGCTCGTCGTGACCGGCAGCAGGCTCGCGACCACCAGGGCCGCCACCAGCGACCAGCCCTCACGCCTCACGGTCCGTCGCATCTCAAGACACCCCCGTCGTGCACTCATCGAAAACCCCATCCTCATCTCTGGCCAGCCAGCGCCCGTCATCCCCCAACGCCATGGTTGTGACGGTCTCATGCTTGACCTGCTTCGCAGGATCGGTGACGTCGTTGCCCGCGGCATCAGTCCAGGTCATCTGAGTGCGGTCCGTGCACATGACGACCACGGCACTGGTGATGTCCTCCCTTACGCTCACCTCGCTGATGCCGACCGTCACCGGCGGGTTGGCGTGAGTACCCTCGGCGGATTCAGTGGCGTGACTATATATGCTCTCGCGCAGGGGATCGGTGGTGACCGGATCCACGACCTCGGGCCCAGCCTTGCCGAACCATATTTTCCACGTGGCTTGGTCGTAGGCGATGAAGTCGCGCAGGACCCGGGTCTGGGTCTCGTCCAGGTCCTCGGGGATCGAGGCCACCGTGTAGCCCAGGTCCTCATCCGACAACTCCTGCGCACTGACCGGACCGTCGGCAGTCGCCGACGCCGACGTCGAACCGCCGGACCCGGCCGACTCACTCGCCTCGGCGGGTCCGTCGGATTCGGCGGCGTCGGTAGCCTGGTCTAGCGGCCGCACCGACGAGCCCCCGCCCGCCGAATTGGACCCCGACGAGCACGCCCCCGCCATCAGCACCGCAGCCGCCGACACCGCAACCGCACGAACCACACGACAACCGATCACCCCGCCACCACGACAACGACGACGGCGAAGACTACGACGACGGCCGGAGGAGCCGGCAGCGGGCCCACCAGCACGAGAATCAACACAAGAACCGGGGACAGTAGAACTCGGGACGGTCATCAGCAACCTCCGGGACCAAGCAGTGGGAAGCCCCACGGCCGAACCTCAGGGCATCCTCAGGGTATTCAGACTCATCACGAGCATAACAACACCATCACAACCCCAACACCCCACCACCGAGATCGGTTCAGTTCCGCACCGAGATCGGTCCGGTTCCGCGCCGAGATCGGTCCGGTTCCGCGCCGAGATCGGTTCAGTTCCGCGCCGAGATCGGTTCAGTTCCGCGCCGAGATTGGTCCGACGGCACAGTAGCCCTTCGACGCCGGAACCGCTGGCCGGATCCGAGCCGGAGACCACATGAGGAGAGCGGATGAGAAGTACAGCTACCCGTTGCCGTCCGACTCGGCGGCATACGGGTCGTCGTCGACCCCGTCGGGTCCAGCGGCGTGCGCCTCGGCAAGCCTGGCGGAGAGGTCGGTGAAGGCCTTCCTCAGACTGTCGACCTCGATCCTCACGGCCTCTGCTTGGGCATCGGCTATGGGGTCGGTCCAGGTGCCCGGGACGCTGAGCCTGGCGGCGTAGTGCTCGCCAACGGGTGCGGGTACGCAGAAACGGGTCACACCCACGGACGCAGAGCCAGCACCCCCGGGAGCGGGGGCGGCGGTTCCGGCGCGCACTGGACCGCCGCGTCCAGCAGGACGCTCATCTCCTCGGAGTCGGTGGGAGCCACGGCCTCACCCGCGGTGGTATAAACCAGCACCAGGTCGCCCCTGTCGCCGTCGGCGAGGACCAGCCGGGCCAGCGCGTAGCGCATCGTGGTGATGCCATCGGGCTCGTGCGGCACGCTCGTCCACGCGTAGACCCCCTGGGGCAGCCCCTGGATCGCGGTGAACGTCTCCCACCAGTCCCCCTGGACAGCGTCTGAGGCCCCGTGGCCGGAGTGTCCCGAGGAAGCACCCCGTAACCCACGCACGTCGACGCCTGCTCGTAAATGTAGTCCTGCCCGAACTCCGAGGCGATGGCCTCGAAGACCGCGTCGCCCTCCCCGGTCCCGTCCTGGCCGGTACCGGGCCTGCGCCAGTAGGCCGTCGCCACGGGCCTATCGACCGTCTCCGAAAACTAATCTCCAAAGTACCGACGATACGAGGGCAACGCGTACTCGGGACGGGCAGCACGTCCGGGTGATAGACCCTGGGAACGCTCCCGCCCTCGGCCTCGGAGGCATCCAGAGCCTGCGCCCCACCAGCAGGGAGGCGTAGACCGCATCAGGACTCCTCTCATCGAACGGCAGGGACTTCTCCTTGCCGCCCGAGCATCCCGACACCACCTGGCACACCACGTACACCACCACGACAAGCAGAACCGCAGAACGACGAGAACCCATCACCTCGAGTAGCACCCCCACCGACGCCAGAGTTATACGCCCGGTCGCCCTCCCGGCTCCTCACAGCGGATGGCGTCGAACTCGTCCCAGCGGCCGCTCGCGGGCTCGGAGGGAGCGGCCAGGTCCGGGACGAGACCGACGACGTCGACGGCGACGCGGGCGGCCAGGTCGATATCGTCGGGGTCGTTGCGGGCCCGAGCGGCATCGACCAGCCGGTCGGTGGGCACGACGCCCGCACTCAAAACGGGGTCGTTGACCGAGTCCGTGATGGCCCGGGCGGCCTGCCGGCACTGCTCGCGGGTCATGGCGTCGTCTCGGGTGCTGGTTCGGGTTCTGGTTCGGGGCTCGGCGTGGACGTGGATTTGGGTGTTGGTCTGGGTTCGGTCCGGTAGCCGGCCCGGTCCAGCAGGGTGGGGGCCCGGCTGATCAGGGTGCCCATGATGGGCACGACGGCCTGCTGGGCGAGCCGGTCGTCGTCCATGGTCTGGGTGGAGATGATCACGGCGCTGTCGGCCTCGAACCAGGCGGCCGCGGCGTCGCCGCCGGCGGTCCAGGCGATCACCGTGGCATCGGTGCCCGGAGGACGGGTGGTGACCGCCCCGGGAATGGAGGCCCGACTGTCCTGAGCCGACATACCATCCCACCCACCCAGACCATCAACGTGGGAGGTGATGTGGACGTTGAGGATCTGGCCGTTGGACCCGTTGATGCCGCAGATCCAGTAGCCATCGGCGTCCTGGGGACTGTCGTCCACGGTGACGATTCCGGTGGGCGCCTCCAGGACCGGGGCGACATCACTGCGATACAGCCCCAGGCACAAGGGCTCACTCGGACCCCGAGCGGCCCACCACCAGCCCGCCCCCGCAGCGGCCAGGACCAGAACCACCACCAGCACCACCACAACCACCAGACGCCGCCGGCGCCTCAACCACCCCCGCCACCGCCGAGCGGACTCACCGCGGATAGCGCCGTCAGCCATTCCTTTTCTCCTTCGTGGCCAGCCTTTCTCCCTGCGACGTACCGGTGGTGAAGGTGTCGTGTATGTTCACAGAGGGGATGCTGGCGTCCTTGAGCCAGTTGGTGAACTGGCCGCGGTACTCCTCGGAGCCGCGCACCATGTCGAAATCAATAGTGTTGTTGTCGTCCATCCACTCGTAGAACTGACTGTAGTTATTCCCGTCCAAATCGGTGTAGGCCTCCTCCGGCAGGCGTCCGGCGTTGGACAGCTGAGCCATCATCGAGCCGTGAGTGGTGTCCTCCGCCTCCGCCGTCAAGTCGGACACGGCGGTCCGGGGATCGTCCGGGCTGGGCATCCAGGGCGTGGACAGGCTGAGGGCCGTCGACAGGCCCTGACCGGCCGGCCCGGCGGCAGACAGACCGGTGGTGAAGGCCGACAGGAGCGTGGAGTCGATCTTCTGCGCGGTCTCCGCGTCGTCCGACCGCTTGTTGATGGCCGACTGGCGGATGTATCCGAGCAGCTCCCCGTCGGCGTGGGAGCCGTTCTTGAGCTCTGTGGAGAACTGCTCGTCCTGCCCGGCCATGGCCCCAGGGTAGCGGTCGATGATCGTCTCGGTCCGTCTTTGAGAGTAGTTACCCGCAGCGCCCGACAGCGTCGTCAAAGCGGCGTCGTCGGTGCCGACCACCGAGACGAGCCTGCTGAGGTCGGAGGAGGAATAGCCCGGCAGGGAGGAGGGAGCCCCCTTGGACCACGCCGTCGGCCTCGCCCCCGAGCTGTCCTTCACTCCGTCCGCCACCTGCTCCAACTCCGTCATGGAGTTGCCCAGAGTCAGCGCGACATTGTTCTTCGCCGTCGAGGAGAAACTCTTCTCACTGAGGCCCGCGAAGTGCTCGACTCCCTGCTCGGTGGCCCAGGCGGCTCGCTCATCAGTGGCATCCTGGCTCTGCACCCGCTTGGAAGAGACCCCCGCGACCGCAGCGGTCAGGCCGTCGAGGCCGACATCAGGATCCCAGGTGCGGGATTTAAGGAACTCCCACCGGTCGGTGATGGTGGAATCGGGTTGCCAGTCGCCCTCCGGATCCGTTGAGCCGCTTCCGGCCAGGTACTTCAGCGCGGCGTCGGGGTTGTTGCCCATCGCTGACAGCACCCCGTACATCGGATCCATCGACCCGCTTCTGAACGCACGCCCCTCGTTGTAGAAGCCCCCTCCGCTGAACAGACCCCCGTAGTCATCGTTGTACCATCCATAGATGGCGTCATCATTCACCGTGCCGTCACCGTCGTAGTAACCACCGTTGGTCTTGTCCTGGTTCTCCATCTTGGTGGCGAGGTCTACCAGGGTATCGGTGTTGTAGACCGCGCCGGACGCGGCCAGCAACTCGTTGAGGCTCGAGACCCTGCCTCGGTGACCCTTGGCGGTCACCGTGTCGTAGAGGGCCTGGGACCATGAATCGAAACCACTCGGCGGCGTGCCCGTCTGCGTAGCGGCGGCAAGCAGGTGGCCCAGGGTGCCGTCGGCCTTGTCCACCGCCTCCTCATCGATCTCATAATCCCCGTACCCGGCAGCCTTCTGCCCTTTGGTGGCCGTCGTATAGTGCCATCGCATGTCGATCGGAAGTTCCACGAACTTATCAATGCCGTAGGCATTGACGAAGGCGGCCCCGTAGGCGGGGCTGTCCTGGTACTCGGCGATGTCAGTCAGGATCTGGTCGGTAGTGCGCCCGTCGTCGGCGGTGCCGTCCTTGGAGCTCTTGGCCTGAGACAGGGCGGCGGCGTCGGCGGTGGCTGTGGTAGCGGCCTGGGTGTTGTAAGCGCGCACATTGGTCAACGTGTCGGCGGCCCCGTCCGGCAGGTAGTAGGCCGGCGTGCCGTCGGGGGCGGTGATGGACACCCCGCTGCTGTTGAGATCGATGATCGCCTGACGACGAGCCCCGAGCTCCTCGGCGAGACTGGTCAAGGCGGCGATCGGAGCCGCCATGGTGGTGGCGACCGTGCTGGCGTAGGTCCCCGATCCCACAGCGGCGCCCACGGCCGCCCCCATGAACAACGGCGAGGTGCGCGTGGCCTCGTCCACCGAGCCCACCGGATGATCATTGTTCCGGCTCGAGGCCTGGATACTGCTGCGCGCCAGATCGGCGGCCTCGGCGTAGCTGTTGAGATCATTGATGTAGGCCTGCATCAACTCGGGATCGAACTTCACGAACGTCATCGGAACCCCTGCCCTTCATCTCTCTGCTTCCCCCTGCTTCCATCCACTCCCCCACCGCTTCTGCCTCCGCCACGCACCCCCAGCCCGGCCCGAGACCGGACCCGGCCCGGGGACTGAAGGCCGTCTAGTCCTCGGCGTTCCACACGGCCTCTGCCGAGCCCGGCTCGGCCCTCTCACCGGGGTCGTACTTCTGATTGGTCTCGGCGGTGGTCAGGTCCTCGATGAGGGTGTCGATGACGGTGGCGATCGAATCGATACCCTCGGTAGCCCGAGTCCGATAGTCCTCGGCCGCCGGGGAGTCCCACATCTCCTCGCTCAGGGCTGTCTTGAGGCTCTCAGCGGTTCCACCGCCCTCGACCGTGATCGAATCGCCCGACCCCATCGCCGAGGGAATCGTCTGGGTCGACATGGTCCACCCCTCGGTCAGATCGGTCCTGGCTTGAGTGGCCTTGGCCTTGACATTCCGAATCGCCTTCAGCTTGCGGTTCTCCGGCCAGTCAGAATGCCCCCCGCCACCACCCGCGCCGTCCAGGCCAGCGCCGTCGGGGTCGGTGTACTCGTCACCACCATCGTACGGAAGGTACGACATGAGAACCTTCTTCCAGGAACGAAGACAACCAGCGGCGGCTCCCTCTCTTCAAGAAGCGCCGCCTGGCCAGGTCTCCACATCAGGTGCTCGCGATAGGACGCCTCCATAGTATTGGCTGCACTCGCGCACCATCAACCCCCACCACTCTGCTCACCCTCCCGTATCCCACCGCCCACCACAGGTGCCGGCCCAGCGGTGCGGGGGACCTGGATCCAGGACCAGCCGGTAGTGGTGATCATGACCCCGCGGCCCAGAGGGACGGGTCCGCCCACCGAGCGGGGCAGGGGCGTGTGGAGCCGCTCGCCGTCGGTGGACTCGCGTGGTGCCAGCAGGACGCCGGTGCGGTTCCTGCGCACCGAGGTCAGCAGATTCTGGCCGTACCCCTGCACCTCATCGAGATTGCAGGCGATGAGGACGCCGCCGGAGTGGTCGCGGCAGGTCTGCATGTAGCTGCTCACGGCCGCGGCGAGCTTGTGGTCCTTGCCGAGGATGTCGAGGTCGTCGATGATGACGAGAGTGTCGTTGTTCTTGTTGTCGTCATTGTTGAGGAGCTTGGTGAACTGGTCGACCGTGGCGGTGGCGTCGAGCACTCCTGCCACGCCGGGGTGGTGGGCCCAAGCGGTCAGGGGTGAGCGGCGCGGGAGGATGAGGATCGCTCGGGCGCCGGTCTGGAGGGCGGTGTCGAGGGCGAAGGCCAGGGCGGTGGAGCGCCCCGAGCGGCGGGGGCCGTAGATCAGGACGCCGTTGCCGATGTCCTCCATGTCGATGGTGCGCACCGACAGGGTGTCGCCGCCGATGCCCAGGGCGAGATGGCCGGGGGGCACGGCGGGGCCCAGGGCCAGGGCCTGGGGGGCGTCGATGACCATGGGCAGCTCATCGACCCGGGCGGGGCGCGCCTCGCGGGGAATCTGGCCCCATCGGGTGGCGGCGGCCCTGGCCCGCTGGTAGAAGGCGGCCCTCTGGGCGGTGCCGGCGGGGTCGGCGTCCAGCAGGGCCAGGTGGACCTCGCGGGGGCGGGTCCCGGAGCGGAAGGCGCGGCCCGGCGGCATGCTCACCGGTACGTCCCGGGCGCGCATGCCCACCAGGTCGAAGTGATCGGGCGAGGGCATGCGCAGCACGAGGCGATCCTCCAGGGCCATGCCCATGCGGCCGCGGAAGCTGGTGCGGTCCCCGGTGAGGACCACGCGCACTCCCGCGGCGGCGCCCTCTCGCAGGAGATTCTCGACCTGGGTGATCAGTTTGCCGCTGTCCTGGGTCTCGTAGACGGTGGTGAAGGCGTCCCAGCGGTCGATCAGGACCACGAGGTAGGGCAGGCGCTCATCGGTCGGGGCGGCGGCGCGCTGCTCGGCCAGGGAGGAGTAGCCCTCCAGGGCGAGGGCCTGCTGGCGGCGGGCGGTCTCGGCCCCCAGCATGTCCAGCAGGCGGCGGATGCGGTCGGACTGGTCGCGGGTGACCACGGCCCCGGTGTGGGGCAGGGACACCAGCGGGCCCAGGGCGCCCGAGCCGGCGTCCAGGCCGTAGAGGTGGACCTCGCGCGGGGAGGCGGTGCGGGCGATCTGCACCGCCAGGGTGCGCAGGAAGGCCGACCGGCCCGAGCGCGGGGCCCCGGCGACACCCAGGTGGCCGGCGCGGGTGTAGTCCCAGGTCATCGGCCGCTGGGCCTGCTCGCCCGGAACGTCCTCCAACCCGATGAGCAGCGGCGGCAGAGAACCCGCGCCCCGGTCGTCGTCCTCGTCCGGGCCGGCGGAGGCTGCGGGGGCCCCGGCCCCGTCCGCCCTCTCCGGGCCGACGGCGGCTTCGACCCTGCCGGCGGCGTCCGGGCCGGCCTCCCAGCCCCGGCCCGCATCCACGCCGGCCCCGGCGCCGTCGGCGGTGTCGCGGCCGGCGCTGGCGGGGTCGGGGTCGAGTTGGTCGAGAGTGATCAGGTCGGGCAGGGGCTCCAGCCATGGCCGGTGGGGGCGGGGGGCGCCGGAGCGCTGGTGGGCGCCGATCATGGAGTCGACCAGGCGGGCCAGGTCGGTGGGAATCGAGACGTCCTCCTCGATCATGGCTCCGGCGGGCGCGGAGCGGGACAGGGCCTCGAGTGTCAGCGGCTCGAGGCGCGGCCCGACGGTGCGCACCGCCCCGTGCGGCCGCCCACCCACCCGGGAGGCCTGGAACTGCATGAGCCGTCCGTGGCCCAGGCGCGCGTGGGCGCGCCCGGGGATCGACGGCGGGATGTGCGCCGAGGCGGAGGACTCCACCACGTCCTGGGAGTCGGACTCGTCGGTGACCCGCAGCGCGATGCGCAGGTTCGTGTTGGACTTGATCTCGGCCGACACCACGCCGGCGGGCCGCTGGGTCGCCAGGACCAGGTGCACGCCCAGGGAGCGGCCGCGCCGGGCGATGTCCACCAGGCCGGTGACGAATTGGGGCAGCTCGGCCACCAGCGCGGCGAACTCGTCGATGATGAGCATCAGGCGCGGCATGGGCTCATCGCCCGGCCCCATGGCCGCCACGTAGTCCTCGATGTCCTTGGCACCGGCGCGGGCCAGTTGGTGCTCGCGCCGGCGCAGCTCGGCGCCCAGGGACTCCAGGGCCCGGGAGGTCAGGTGCCCGTCCAGGTCGGTGACCATTCCAACCGTGTGGGGCAGGCGGGCGCAGTCCTTGAACGCCGCGCCCCCCTTGTAGTCCACCAGGACGAACGTCATCGCCTGCGGGGTGTTGCCCACGCACAGGGCGGCGATGAGGGTCTGGAGGAGCTCGGACTTGCCCGAGCCCGTGGTCCCCGCCACCAGGGCGTGCGGCCCGTCGGCGCGCACGTCCAGGGCGAAGGGGCCCTCGGCGTCCTCGCCGATGATCGCCCTGGTCGTCCGCGCCCCGCCCCGCCAGCGCGACAGGACCGTCTCGGCGTCGGGATCCTCCAGGCCGATCAGGTCCAGCAACCGTGAGGAGCGCGGGATCGCCCCCTCGGCCCCTTGGGCGGATGCGTCGCGCACGGGCGCCAGGGCGCGGGCCACGCGCTCGGCCCAGCCCGGCGGGGGCGCATCCAGCACGACCTGCTCGACCTCGTCGGCCCCCGTGCGGGCCACGGTGGCCAGCGGCTCGTCGGCCATGACCACGGACCGGCACTCCTCGGGCAGCGCCACCCGGTCGGCGTCGATGCACACGAACATAACGCCCGCCCTCGGGCCCCGGCGCAGCGCGCTCGCCATGCCGGGCACCAGGCGCAGCGCCCGCGCCCCGTCGAGCACCACCACCATCCGTTCGCCCGCCGCGCCGCCCTCCTGCTCGCGCTGGTCGATCAGCGCGCCCAGGGCGCCCACCAGGCGGGCGATCGACTCCTCGTCCACGGCGGCGCGCACCCGCGCCCCACCGCCGTCGGGGACCCGGGCGTGCGGCAACCAGCACACCCACTCCCACCACCGACCCGCCTCACCGGCGATGGCCGGATCGACCAGCACCATGAGGCTCAGCTCGGCCGGGGAGTGCAGGACCGCGCACTGGGACACCATCCACCGCGCCGTCCCCCGCCGCCCGGGCCCGGCCACCCCGATCACGCCCAGCGTCCCCAGGGGCACGCTCACCGGCACGTCCGGGGCGGTCCACCTCAAAGGCTCCTCGTACGAGGCCCGCTCGGGCACGCTCAGCTCGACCTCGCTGGGCACATCCGCCGTCCCCACCCTCAGATCCAACCAGTCCCCATCGGACACGCGCCGCTCCCACAGCCCCGCCCTCGGGCCGGTGGCCCGCAGCATGACCTCCGCCGGATCCGGGTGGTCCCGCCTGCGCAGCCCCCGCTCGGCCACCAGCGCCTTGAAGGCCGCGGTCTCGGCGTCGTGCTTCTGCTGCTCGTAGCGGGCCATCGCCTGACGGAACATCTTCTTGCTGTTAGCCCGACCGGCAAGACGGTTGGCGATCATCATGATCGGGGAGAACGCCAGGAACACCAGCGACGCCACCCGATGGGTGACGAAGAACATGACCCCGCCCATCACCACCGGCGCCAGCAGCATCACCGGCGAGAAGGGCGGCCTGCGCATATCCCTGGGCTCGCGCGGCAGCGTGAACACCGTCGGGCGCTCGGGCCGAGCCAGCCGCGGCGGACGATTGAAGTCAACACTCGGGGCGCCGGCGGTCGGAGTCACCACCGCATCCGCATCCGGGACGGGCCCGACCATCAGCTGCACGTCCCCCACGCTCAGAACCGTCTCCTCGGGCCACCGCGCGCATCCCTCAAGACCGCGGCGATCCAGCTCCACCAGCCCGCGCCGGGCATCGGGATCCAGCTCCACATGCTCGGGCAGCACCGCCCGCGCCCCCTCCCCCCGTCTGAGGCGACGACGCTCCCGACGGCGCTCCCTGCGCTCCAGGCGCCGACGACGACGCCTGGCCCACCACGACTCGTCCGCGCCCTCCCCGTCCCCGGAGTCATCCTCCTGGCCCGCGCCACCGCGGCCCAGCACCAGCGGGCCGGGCAGGACCCGCCTGCGCACCGGCCGCGCGGGCGCCTCCAGGCCCTGCGCACCACCCAGCGCCTCGACGCGCGCCTCGCCCCCCACGCCGACACTCACCCGCGCCACGGCCCCCGAGACACCCGACACCTCGACATCGCAGCCGGCGCCCCCGATCGTGTACTCGCCCAGGCCGAGGCGGTGGACCGCCCCGGCCCCGGGGCCGCCCACCAGGCGCAGTTCGACCAGACCGCCGGGCTCACCCGCACCCGCCACCGGCCCGCCGAGGCCGATCACCGCCCCGTCGAGCACAGCGCCCTCATCCAACCGCGCCCCCGGGTCCAGGAGCGCATCCCCGACCCACAGGTCCGGGACCCGCCCCTCCCCGACACCGGGCGGGCCGTCGGCATCGTTCAGCCCACCGCCCCCGTCAGAACCACCCGCCCCACCGGGCCTGAGATCGACAACGACCCCGCCCCCGGCGCGTCCTGCGCCCGCTGCGGTCCCCGAGCCATCCGACGGGGGCGGGGGCGCCGCGCCCCGCGAGTGCGGGAGGCTCGGATGCGGGCGCTGCTGAGCCCCCGCGCCCGCACGCTCATCAAGCGCACGCGCCAGATCGGCGACCGTCGCCCCCTCCCCCACCGAGACCAGCGCATCCTCGCGCACCTCCGGGCCCGGCCCGGGGCGCACAACAGTGAGCAGCAGATCCACTGACGACTCCCCTCTCGGATTCACCCCGAACCACTCACGCCGACCAACGCCGCACGAGCCTCCTGAGGGCATGGTCCAGGGATCCACGCGGCGGGCACGGACGGCCCGCCCCGACGGCGCACCGCCCAGCCACCGCACTGTGACGCACGCAACCCAAGCACATCCGCTCCCGCAGAACAACCCCCACGCTCCCTCAGCACCCGCAGTTCGTCCACGTAACAACGCATCCACCACTCGCAACCGCCCGCCCCCACCGGCGCGGCGCCGTCACCGTCCCCCGCCCGCAGATCTTCCATAGGACTGGGCGAACTCCCCGGTCCCGCCCGTAGACTTCCACCATGACCTCCGCTCTGCCCCCGGACCCGCGGGTCGCCGGCGCCGCCTCCTCGACGCCCGCGACCTCGCCCGTCGGCATCCCCCGGATCGGTCTCACCCCCATCATCGCGAAGCGCCCGACCCCGCCGGCCGCGCAGCCGCCCCGCTCGACCACCCTGCTGGTGGACGCCGCGCCCCACCGCCTGCGCCGCATCGAGGACCTGCTCGACGTCGCCCTGACCGCCGTCGGCGCCGCCTCGATGTTCATCCTGGCGGCCTACGCCCGCGAGACGACCACCGGGGTCACCGCCGATGTGCAGAACGCCCTGGCGATCCTGCTGCGCCAGATCCTCGTCTTCCCCCTGCAGACCGTCGAGGGCCTGGCGACCTTCGCGGTGCCCGTGGCCGTCATCCTGCCCAACCTCATGCGCCGCTCGTGGCGCACCACCGGGGAGGCCCTGCTGGCCGGCGTCGGCGGCTTCCTCCTGTCGTGGACGACGCTCGTCGTGGTCACCATCTGGGCCCCGCACGTCATCGTCTCGGGCCTGACGATCACCACCTCGGGCATCGCCCGGGTCGGCATCTCCACGGTCTTCGCCATCCTCGCCGGCATGCTCACCGGCTCGGGCGAACGGCGCACCTCGCGGACGGTGCGCTACGGCTGGACCGCCGTGTGGATCATCGTCGGCCTGACCGTTCTGCGCAGCGCGCTGACCCTGCCCGGCGCGATCCTGTCCGTGCTGCTGGGCCGGATCCCGGGCCTGGCGGTCCGCTACGCGTTCGGCGTGGAGGACCGTCGCGCCCACGGCATCGCCCTCGTGCGCGCCCTGCGCCGCGCCGGGATCGACGCCGTGCGGGTGGTGCGCATGGACCGCGCGCCGGAGGCGCGCGCGTGGACCGTCGAGACCGACACCCCGCTGGGCTACACCGAGCGGGTGCGGGAGAACCCCCTGACCAGGCCGGCCGTCCTGACCGAGTCCGACGACGACTGGATGGAGACCGCCGAGGCCGACGAGGAGGTCGCCGCCACGCTCCTCCCGGAGGAGACCGCGACGATCGTGCGGGCCGACGACGTCGATCTGACGGCGGTCCTGGCCGAGGCATCCTCGGCCGCCCTGACCGAGGGCCGCCCCTCGGTGCACCGGCTCTACGCGGTGTGGGACGCCGACGGCACCCGCTACGACGTCACCGTCCTGGACACCGACCAGCAGGTGGCCGGCTTCGTCTCCACACTGTGGGACCGCATCCGCGTCAAGGGGCTGTCCCCCGAGCGGGGCCTGTCCGTGCGCTCCGCCGCCGAGCACGCGGCCCTCATGGCCCTGGAGGCCCGACGCGCCCATGTGCGCACGCCGGCGCCGTTCGGGATGGCCGAGGCCGACGAGTCCGTCCTGCTGGCGACCGATCACGTCGTCGGCGCCCGCTCCCTGGGATCCCTCGGGTCGGTCTCCAACGACATCCTGGGGCAGCTGTGGGACCAGCTGGGCCGCGCCCACGCCGCCGGCCTGGCCCACCGCGCCATCGACTCCTCCACCGTGGTCGTCGATTCCGCCAGTCGCGTCTGGCTCCTGGACTGGGACTCGGGCGAGACGATCTCCTCCGAGCTGTCGCGGCGCGTGGACCTGGCTCAGGCCCTCGCCCTGACGGCCTCCGTCGTCGGGGTCGACCGCGCCATCGCCGCGGCCTCCCGGTCGCTGACCACCCCGCAGCTCGCCTCCATCGCGCCGATGCTCCAGCGCGTCGTGCTGCCCGCGGCCACCCGCGACGCCCTGGGACGGCGCGGCCGGCTGCTCCAGGAGCTGCGCGACGCCCTGGTGGACCTGACCCCCACCGCTCACGCCGAGCCCGCCAGGCTCGCCCGGTTCTCCCCGCGCACCGTCATCATGGCTGTCGTCGGGCTCACGGCCCTGTGGACGCTGCTGGCGCGCATGAACTTCGAGCAGATCAGCGAAGCCGTGTCCACGGCCAACGGGCGGTGGGTTCTCGCCGCCCTCGTCTTCTCCCTGGCGACCTACCTGGGCGCCGGCCTCTCCCTGGTCGCCTTCAGCCCGGTGCGTCTGAGCGTGTGGAGATCGACCGAGGTGCACCTGGCCAGCTCCGTGGTCGCCCTGGTCGCCCCCGCCGGCGTCGGCGGAGCCGCCATCAACCTGCGCTTCCTCAACCGCAAGGGCGTGCCCACCCCCGTCTCCGTGGCCACCGTCGCGCTCGTGCAGGTCGTGCAGTTCCTGGTGGCGGTCGTGCTGCTCATCGTCCTGGCCGCGATGACCGGGCAGTCCACCGGCCTGACCCTGCCCTCGGCCTGGCTCGTGCTGGGGGCCGTCATGCTGATGGCCGTCATCGGCTCGGCACTGTTCGTACCGCGCGTGCGCACCTGGGTGTGGGCGAAGATCGAGCCGACCTACCGGCAGGTGTGGCCGCGCCTGGTGTGGATCATGTCCAACCCGCTGCGCCTGGCGCTGGGCGTGGGCGGCACCCTCCTGCTGAGTCTCAGCTACATCCTCTCCTTCGGCGCGAGTCTGTGGGCCTTCGGGTACACGCTGCCCTTCTCGGTCCTGGCCATCACCTACCTCGCCTCGAACACGGTGGGCTCGGTGGTCCCCTCGCCCGGGGGTATCGGTCCGGTCGAGATCGCGCTGACCGCCGGACTCGTGGCGGCCGGCATCCCGAGCGGGGTGGCCCTGCCGGTCGCGATCGTCTATCGTCTGGTTACCTTCTGGATTCCCATCCCCACGGGCTGGCTGAGTCTGCAGCGCCTCCAGCGGACCGGGGATCTGTAGAAGGACACGCCTTGTCGCTACCATATTTCCTTGCGAGCACTTGTTATGGTAACCATGTGGCAGAAGCACTCGATGAATAAAGGCACCATGAGTACGACCTTGCATGGGCCCTCAAATCCCATACCCCAGTGGCGTCCCAGTTTCCTCCATCGCATGACCGGCCGACACGTGTACGTGTCGATCGGGATCCTCGTCGGCATGGCGAACATCGTGCTGGCGACCAAGAGTCTCAACGCCTATCGCCCCAGCGCCATCGATTTCGCCTTCATGGTCGCGGCGCTCCTCATCCTCGCCGCGATACCGCTGCGTCCCGTCTGGGGCGTCATCGCCTACCTCGTCTGCTGGCTCCTCCTGCTCGCCGTGCCGGACACTTACGCCTCGAATATGACCCTGACCCACGTCGCCTTTTTCTTCTTCCTGGGGCGCTTCCTCCCACCGGGATATGCGGGGGTGGTCTTCCTCATCACAGTCGGCGCCAACGTCCCCGCCATGCAGCGCGACGCGACCGGCGCCTTCGATTACTCCGGGGTACTAGCCTTCCAAATCATCATGGGGCTGATCATCATCCCCATCGGCTCCATGATGCGGGCCAGCGAGCGGTCGCGCCTGGAGGAGGCGCGCCAGGCGGAGGAGCGCCTGGAGGAGCTGCGCCTGGAGATCTCCCGGGAGATGCACGACCTCATCGCCTACTCCATGTCCCAGACCGCCCTGCGGGCCCAGCGCGCCGCCGCGGACACCTCCTACCCCGAGGCCGCCCGCAAGGACTTCGCCGCGCTGGAGGTCACGGCAGCCGACGCTCTCCACGAGCTGCGCCTCCTGCTGCGCACCCTGCGACGGGCCACCCCCGAGCTCACCCTCGACGTCGCCCAGACCACCGGGCTCGGGCACGTCGTCACCGATCTCGGAGCCGCGGTGCGCGCCGTGAGCGACGACATCGCCGTCGCCGGATTCGACGTCACCTACCAGTGCCGCGGGAGCGCCTCCCCCACGCGCTCCCAGGCCTCCATCCTCTCCCGGGTCGTCCGCGAGATGGGCGCCAACATCGTTCGTCACGCGGAGCCGCACGCCCCGGTGACCATGACTCTGCGACTGGGCCCCGACGCCATACGCCTGGTCTCCACCAACCGGATCCGCACGACGCCCGGCAATCTGCCCCGCTCCGGCTCGGGGGTGCTCGGCATGCGCGAGCGCCTGGCGGCCATCGGGGGCGAGCTGACGACGCTCGCCGACGACGGCTCCTGGATCGTGACCGCCACCATCCCGGTGGACAATTCGCGGACCCCTCTCCCCGGAGGCGACTCATGATCCGCGTGGGCCTGGCCGACGACGACGCCCTCGTCCGCGACACCCTCACCGAGCTCCTCGCCACGACCGAGGACATCAGGGTCGCCTGGACCGCCTGCGACGGCCGGGAGGCCCTCGACCTGCTGCGCTCGCCCGAGGCGCCCGACGTCCAGGTCCTGCTCCTGGACGTGCAGATGCCGCGCATGGACGGCATCACTCTGGCGCAGAGGGTCCGGGAGGACTACCCCGACGTCGGCGTCCTCATCCTGACCACCTTCGTCGCCGACGGCGTGCTCAACCGCGCCCTGGCGGCCGGCGTGCGCGGCTTCATCGCCAAGGAGGACCGGGTGACGAACATGGCGGACACCATCCGCAACGTGGCCGCGGGCAACACGGTCCTGTCCCCAACCTCCTCGGCCATCATCGGCGGCTGGTCCGCGCCCGCCACCCCGGCGGCCGCGCCCTCGCCCGACGTCCCGGAGGCCCTGCCGCCGGGCATCACCCTGTCCCCGCGGGAGTCCGAGGTCCTGGTCCTCATGGTCGAGGCGCTGTCCAACAAGCAGATCGCCACCCGGCTGGGACTGAGCGAGACGACCGTCAAGACCCACGTCTCCGCGCTCATCGGCAAGCTCGGCGTCCAGGACCGGGTGGGCGCCGTCGTCTACGCCCTGCGCAACGGACTGGTCTGACCATCCTCCTATCGGAGGAGACGACCGAAGGATGTACAGCCGCGGCGAACCGTGCATGATTGTCCTTGTCAGGTTCACTTCAAGGAAATGAAAGGCGGTGGAGATGTATTCATCCCCCTCGGGAGCGCGCTGCGGCTGGTACTCCAGTTGGTGGTGGATGGGCCACTGACTCATCGTCATCGGCTGGTTTCCCCCCTGAGGGATCCCGCTCATTTCTCTGAAGTCCCTGGCTTGTGCGGTCCCTGAATCACCCCTGACAGTCCCTGAATGCCCTGGGCCCTGAGTCTCCCTGAAACTCCCTGGTTTCCCTGAGGGTCCCTGGTCATCCCTGGCTGTCCCTGCCCGTGCGGGTGGAGTTGGTTCGTCCAGAACGGACTCCACCCGCACGGCTCATTCCACTCTCCCCCCGGAAGCATGCCATTGAAATTCCCATGGAATTCCCCCGTCACTGAGGCCGCGCCGCTGCGCCCCGTCTCAAGCGCGGCGGGCGCCCATTCCGCCGCCGCGCACGACCACTTCGAGATCGAGAGCGTGCTCGACGTTCTCTCCCAGGTCGGTCCAACCAATCTAGCCAAGCGACGCGTCCTCGAGTTCAGCTGCGGCGGGCCCCGGTCGCCCTTCCTCATCGCGGCCGCCGGGCATCATGTTCTCGCCGCGGACATCGACTCCGAGAACCTGGCCACTATGGCCGAGCGGCTCGTCCCCTCCACGCCGGAGCGCGCCGACATCGCCACGCGCGTCGAGCTGCGGCTGACGGACATACGGAATTTCTGGTTCCCCGAGGAGTTCAAGGCCGTCCACATCCCGGCCGCCGGGCTCGCCCTGTTCGACGCCGTCCAGCGCTGCGAGATACTCAAGCGCGCCGGAGATCACATCGGCTCGGGCGGTTTCCTCATCATCTCCACGCAGGAGGTCCGGCGTTCGGCCTCGTCCCTCGTCGGTGCCGGGGCTCCCGCCATCCAGCCGGTGGAGCACCTGGCGCTCGAGGGCCGCCGGAAGCCCGGTCTCCACTGGGACGTGGATCTCGAGACCCCGCAGTCCCAGTTGATCGCGTCGTCCTGGCTCGCCAACACCTGCACCCGCCTGGGCATGGCGGTGAGCTACCAACGATCCCGGCCCGACCCGTCCTACCCCGGGCACATGCACGTGACCCTCGCCGCCCGGCAGTCCTGAGCGTCCGCCTCGTCCTCGGCCCTCAACCGAGGACGAGGCGCTCGGCCATCTCGGCGTGGGCGCTCGGCGTGCCCGCCAGCAGGGAGCCCGGCTCGCGCACGTCCAGTCGCGTCCCGTCCAGACGGGTCACCACCGCACCGGCCTCCTGGCAGATCAGCATGCCGGCGGCAGCGTCCCATGGCCGCAACCAGGGGTGGACCAGGCATCCCGCCCGTCCCGAGGCGACCTCGACGAGCTCCAGCGCCGCCGCTCCGTAGCAGCGCATGCCCCGGGAGGAACGAATGATCCCGGGCAGGTGCCGCAGGCAGTCCAGGGCGTGGAGGTGGGCGATGACGACGCCGTCGGTCAGAGGGGTGTCCGCGATGCGCGGCAGCCGCCGATCGCCGTCGGCGTCTTCCCCGAGGAGCCGCCCCGCACGGGCGCCCCGTCCGACCACGGCCGTGCAGAGGCGGTCGTCCACCGGATCGGCCACGATCCCGAGCACCGGCACCCCGTCCTCGACGAGAGCCAGCGAGATCGCCCAGTGGCGGTGGACCGCCACATAGTTCAGCGTGCCGTCGATCGGGTCGAGCACCCAGACGCGACCGCGCCAGGAGTCGACCGTGTGCCCCTCCTCCCCCAGCAGCGGGTGGCCCGTGGGGGCCAGGCGCTCGGCGATGAGGGCCTCGATGCCGCGATCGACCTGGGTGACGACGTCGTTGCGGTTGCGCTTGGTGTCGATGCGCAGTTCCTCCCCCGGGTCGAGCCCGAGCCGCGCCCCCGCGCGGACCGCGTCGAGAGCGAGCGCGAGCAACCGGTCCAGCTCGACGGCGTCGTCCTCGTGGGCGAGTGCTGCGGTCTGCGAGCTCGTCAATGGTCTCTCCCTTCAGCGGGTCGGAGCCCGGGACCACCTTGCGCGATGCCGCTGCGGCCCCGGTCGAGGACGCAGCATACCGCTCGCCAGCACGGGCGTCCGTGCGGCCCGGCGGGCGTCCGGCTCGGTGATCCCACCGGCCGATGCCCCAACCCGCTGGGGCCCGCTGCCGGAGGCCCGCCTGTCACCGCTTGCTAAGGTTGGTCGCAGAGGCATGCCACGAGGCGAGGGGTCGGATCGATGAGCACGCTGGGCGACGTGGTCGCCTCCCTGACGGCGCACGGGCGAGCCATGACGACCTACGCCCCCGACGACCTGGCCGGACGGCGCATACTCATGGCCGTCGGAGCGATCTTCGGAGTCGGGAGTATTATCGTCAATGTCCTAGCCACCCCCGTTGGCGTGCTCCAGCTCCCCGATGTCGCCTTCATGCTGGTCGCTCTCATCCTGGTGACTGCTATCCCGCTGCGGCCGGCAGCGGGACTCATCGCCTACCAGCTGTGCTGGATCGTCCTGCTCGTCGCCCCGGAGGCCTCCGCGTCGGACATGGTCATCCCCAACGGCGCCTTCTCCCTCTTCCTGGGCCGTTTCCTCCCGGCGTGGCCGGCGGTGTCCCTTTTCCTGATGAACGTCCTGGTCGACGTCGCGTCCGCCCTGATACCGCCGCCAGCAGAGATCACCGCGACCAACATCGCCGGTCTTCTCTTCAACCTGCTCCTGTGCGTCCTGCTGCTGTCGGTCGGAATGACCCTGCGCTCCGCCGAGGTCGCCCGGCGGCGGGAGGTCGGCCGAGCCGGCGAGCAGCTGGAGGAGATGCGCCTGGAGATCGCGCGGGAGATGCACGACCTGGTCGCCTACTCCATGTCGCAGACCGCCCTGCGCGCCCGGAGGGCCGCCACCGACGCCTCCTACTCGCCGGAGGCGCGGGAGGAGTTCGCGGCCGTGGTCTCGACGGCCTCCGACGCGCTCCACGAGCTGCGCCTGCTGCTGCGCGCCCTGCGCCAGACGACTCCCGCGCAGGACTCGGCGGTGGCGACGGCCACCGGCCTGGGCCATGCCGTCGTGGACCTCGACGCCGCCGTCCGGGCCGTGAGCGACGACGTCTCCGCCGCGGGCTTCGACGTCGTCTTCCGCTGCGTCGGCGAGGAGGTCCCCAGTCGCCTCCAGGCGAGCGCCATGTCCCGGGCGGCCCGTGAGATGGGGGCCAACATCATCCGTCACGCCGACCGCGAGTCCCCCGTCACGCTGACCCTCGCTCTTGGCCCCGATGTCCTCCGGCTCGTGTCCACCAACGGCATCGCCGGTGCCGATGGCTCCTCCGGGCTCCCCCGCTCGGGCACCGGTATCCTGGGCATGCGCGAGCGCCTCGCCGCGATCGACGGGACCCTGACGACCCTGGCCGAGGACGGCTCCTGGATGGTCGCCGCCACCGTCCCCCTCGCCTCGTCCCGCCCCGCCCCACTGGAGAGGACCGCATGACCACGATGATCGATGTCGGGCTCGCCGACGACGATCCCCTCGTCCGTCGCACCCTCACCGATATCCTCAATACGACCGAGGACATACGCGTCGCCTGGGCCGCCCGGGACGGGCAGGAGGTCCTCGATCGTCTGGGCTCGGGGGGCACCCCCGTCGAGGTGCTCCTCCTCGACATCCAGATGCCGCGCATCGACGGCATCGCGCTGGCGGAGATCCTCCACCGGGAGCGCCCCGAGATCGGCGTCCTCATCCTGACCACCTTCGTCGCCGACGCCGTCCTGGAACGCGCTCTGGCCGCCGGGGTGAGGGGCTTCCTCGCCAAGGAGGACCCGATCACCACCCTGGCCGACACGATCCGCCACGTAGCCAGCGGCAATATGGTCCTGTCCCCCAGCTCATCGGCGCTCATCGAGCACCGGGCGACCCCACCCGCGCCCGCTGCGACGAGCACCGCCCCGGCGCCGGGGGCACTGCCGCCGGGCGTCGCCCTCTCCCACCGCGAGCTGGAGGTGCTCGCCCTCATGGTCGAGGCGCTGTCCAACAAGCAGATCGCCCACCGCCTGGGCGTCAGCGAGGCCACGGTCAAGACGCACGTGTCGGCCCTCATCGCCAAGCTCGGGGTCCAGGACCGGGTCGGCGCCGTCGTCCACGCCCTGCGCAACAGGCTCGTCTGATCGGCTCACCCCATCGACTGAGCCGATCATCCGATCCCCCGTCGCGCGGCGGGGAGAAGCATGGGGATCGCCACGCAGCACGCCCTCTGAAAGGCTCCGACATGCTTCACCCCGCCCGCGATTCCTCATGGTCCCTCCAACGCTGAGCGCCGACGTCTCGCAAGACCCCGCCATGACCGCATTCAGCACGACCGCTCTGCCGCTGCACCGCGGCGCCGGGGCCCGCCGTCACCACCGGCTCTCACTGCGGGACCGCACGGAGGTGACGGCGGTCCTGGAGAGCCTGACGACCGTCACCGAGCCCGGCATCTCCGACCTGCGCGTCCTGGAGCTCGCCTGCGGCTCGGGCCGCCTCACCCTGCCCCTGGCCACGGCCGGCCACCGGGTGCTCGCCACCGACATCGACCCGCAGGCCCTCGTGCACCTCGCGGCCGAGCTCGCGCAGCACACCCGAGCGGTGGAGCGGATCGAGCTCCGCACGGCGGACATGACCGCCTTCTCCTTCGAGGAGTCGTTCAAGGCGGTCTGCCTGTCCACGAGCTCGGTCACACAGGTGGCGCCCGAGGAGCGGCGCCGCGTCCTGGAGCGCGCGGCCGATCACCTGGCGCCCGGCGGGGCCCTCATCGTCTGCACCGAGTACCTCCTCGACGAGGCCCCCGCGATGGCGTCGTACTCCCCGGATCCCCGCATCCGCCTTGACGACGAGGCCGACCAGGACCGTCGTCGAGTCACCCTGACCTGGGGCGACGAGCGATACGCCTCCGAGCTCTTCGTGGTCCCGCCCGCCTGGATCTCGCGGACCTGCAAGAAGCTGGGGCTGACCGTCACCTACCAGCACTCCCGGCCCGATCCGGTGCTGCCGGGCCGGGCCAACGCCGTCGTCGCCGCCGTCAAGGTCCGGTGACCGCGGGCCGGCGGCACGGATGCTCGTCCGCTCGGGCCGGCGCCCCGGGCGGCCCCTCAGGCGCTCGTCCGCTCGGCTCGGCGCGACCTCACCGAGCGCACCCACCAGGCGAGGCCGAGGGCCACCAGCCACAGGGGCGAGACCTCCACGGCCAGCCGCGTCTCCCCCTCCTCCACCGTCAGCGTCCAGGTCACGAAGGCGAAGAAGGCCAGGGAGCCCCATGCGGCGATCCACCCGCCGGGCAGTCGGAAGGCGCTCGCCTCGTGCAGCTCGGGCCGCAGGACGCGGAAGCGCATGTACGACACGACGATGATGCACCACACCGCGATGAACAGCACGCTGGCCACCGTCGTCACCGCGATGAAGGCTGTCATGATCGAGGTTGACACGTACATCAGCGGGATCGAGGTCAGCAGCGCCGCGCAGGTGACCAGCAGAGCCGGGCCTGGCACGCTGCGCGCCGTCAGGGTGCGGAAGACCCGTGGAGCGTGCTCGGACCACGACAGCCCGAACAGCATCCTCGACGTCGAGTAGATCCCGGAGTTCGCGCTCGACGCCGCCGCCGTGAGCACCACGAAGTTGACCAGGCCCGCGGCGATGCCGAGCCCGGCCAGCGAGAACATGGACACGAACGGGCTCGACTCCGGCGACACCTCCCGCCACGGCGTGACCGACATGATGGCTGCGAGCGCCCCCAGGTAGAAGATGACGATGCGCACCGGGATCGCGTTGATCGCCTTGGGGAGGGTGACCTCCGGGTCCTTGGCCTCGGCGGCGGTGGTGCCGATGAGCTCGGTGCCCACGAAGGAGAACACGGCGATCTGGAAGGCCGCGGCGAACCCGTGGAACTTCTCGGGGAACAGGCCGCCGTCGCGCCACAGGTTCGCGATGTCCGCCTGCGCGCCGCTCGGCGGGGTGAACCTGATGACCACCAGCACGATCCCCACGACGACCAGGGCGATGATGGCCACGATCTTGATGATGGAGAACCAGAACTCGATCTCGCCGAACGCCCGCACGGTGGTGAGGTTCAGCCCCAGCAGCAGCGTTACCGTGAGCACCGGCGCCACCCACAGCGGCAGGTCGGGCCACCAGAAGCTGATGTAGCCCGTGATGGCGATGACCTCGGCGACGGCCGTCACCAGCCAGCAGACGTAGTAGGTCCAGCCGGTGAAGAATCCGGCCCAGGGCCCGATGAGGTCGTGGGCGACGTCCGCGAAGGACTTGTACTCCAGGTTGGACAGGAGGACCTCGCCCAGGGCCCGCATGACGAGGAAGAGGACGCCGCCGATGATCGCGTAGACGAGGAGCACCCCGGGGCCGGTCGCCGAGATGGCCTTGCCGGAGCCCATGAAGAGTCCGGTGCCGATGGCCCCTCCGATGGCGATGAGCTGGATGTGCCTGTTGGTGAGACGTCGTTGCAGCTGTTGGTCCTGAGCGACCTGCTCGGCCATGGGAACTCCTCGAGGTGTGCGGACGCGGGCAGCCTACTCGCGCGTGGCCGCGCCCGCGCCGCGCGGCCTCGGATAGGCTCGGAATGATGATCACATCTCGTCCCCCCGGGCAGACCGCTCGTGACGCCGCCCTGGACCGTCTGCCCGCCGCCTTCGCCGTCCTGGTGGGGGCGTGGGCCCTCATCGCCTACTCCGTGGGCCAGTGGCGCTCGATGACGGTACCGAGCTGGGACCTGGCGATCTTCGCCGAGCTCGCCAAAGCCTATGCGCACGGGCAGGCCCCGATCGTGCCGATCAAGGGCGACGACTACAACCTCCTGGGCGACCACTTCCACCCGATCCTCGTCCTGCTCGGCCCGCTCTGGCGCCTGTTCCCCACTCCGCTGGCGCTCCTGGTGGTCCAGGACCTGCTCCTGGCGGTGTCGGCCTGGCCGCTGACGCGCCTGGCCACGCGCCTGCTGAACCGGCCCGTCGCGGGCGCACTGGGGCTGTTCTACGTCCTGTCCTGGGGCTTCCAGGGCGCTGCGCAGGCGCAGTTCCACGAGATCGTCTTCGCGGTGCCGATGCTGGCGTGGGCCTCGGCCGCCTTCGTGGAGCGTCACTGGGAGGCGTGCGCCCTGTGGCTCGTGCCGCTGGTGCTGGTCAAGGAGGATCTGGGGCTCACGCTCATCATGGCGGGCGGTGCCATGGCCCTGCGCGGCTGGCGGGAGGCCCGTGCGGGCCGGGCGCCGGCGCCCGACGGCGGCGGGAGCGGCGGGAGCGACCGCGGAGGCGGCCCG
>ERZ772807.217-NODE-217-length-38581-cov-10.756658_pt1 | contig 38581 bp, 38 predicted proteins | sample MGYA00511472_ERZ772807 | MGnify/ENA primary metagenome ERZ772807 (study PRJEB29015, sample SAMEA2737947) | human oral metagenome | biome: human oral; feature: human-associated habitat; material: dental | place: China | collected 2039 ... | reverse complement strand
TCTAACAACGGTCTAAGTCTCTGTACTAAGGCGATAGCGGTGCGCCCGGCGCGGGCGCCAGTCCGCCGTTCCAAGCATCTGCAAAGAGCTTTCAAAGCTCTTTGCAGATGCTTTTTGCGTGCTTAAAAATAACTCTCGAATGATTTTTATAATACTCAATTAATTTTTAAATGGATAAAAAATGAAAGAAAAGCAGACTTATCGGCGCCCTTACACCATTCCAAAGACTGTGGTTATCAAGGTGGAATTTGAGTCTTGGCTACTGGGACGCTCTTTATTTCAGAATCCCGGTGGAGGCGGGCACAATTCGGCTGAAGACGAAGATTTTATACCTACGATTGAATCCGGTGGTGGTCACACGGCTGCTCCTGATGAAGGCTTCACTCCTTTAGGAAGTGGTCTCGGTGGGCATACATCTGCAACAGATGAAACATGGTAATGGATAGTAGACGAATAAACAAAAAGACAAAAAGTATATTTAAACAAACAAAAATGAAAAAGATAGTAATGACACTGCTCTATGTAGCAGGATTGATAATGACAGTGGGTTGCTCGAGCGATGAGGTGACTCAAGAGAATCCAGCGGCACGCAAAACAACCGCTTTCATGATGAAAGAAGCTGCTGTAACACCTGCAGGATCACGTACAGCGGGTACATACACGGGTTCACAACTCGATTTCTTTTGGACGGGCAACGACCATCTTTGGGTGAACAATCCCAGTGCAACACCTGCATTGGTTGAGAGTTCAAGTTCCAATTTAGCTGAGCAACTCGTAGGCGGCGTGAGCAAAGTGCCCACTGCCAAGTTCTGGTTTGAAGGCGAATACACTGCCCCTTCTTACGTGGTGCGCTATACGGGACGCAACAGTTCCGCGGGCGATAAGGTCATTATCTCGCCAGTGCAGGAACAGCAATCACCAGCCGAGGCTGCACAGATTGGTATGATAGGTGATTGCGGTACAGCTACAGCAACCTATTCGGCAGTAAATAAATATTACGAATTCACGCTCGACCACAAGGCTGCTTATCTCACCCTGTTGCCTTATAGCTCACTTTATACAGGCGAAAAAGTGTCGAAAATTAAAATTACGGCCAGCAGCCCCATTGCTGGAACTTTTGGTTTCACCGATGCGGGACTCACTACAGCGGCGCCACAAAATCCTTCAACCACCATCACGATGACACTTCAAGGTAACGATGGAACAGGATTCCCTGTTGCTAACGTAGCCAATCGTCTTGTCAACTCGAGCACCATTGTGCTGGCGCCGGGCACTTATTCAACCTTTGATATAGAATATACGGTCACGCATCCCATCAGCCATATTCAAGGCACGGTGACCAAGCACTACACCAATGTGACCTTCAACCCCGGTAAAAATAAAAAGCTTGAATTTGACCTTCCTTATCCTGTCACCCCTGGTCGCTATCTTTTTGAAGATGGCACAACGGGAACGATTGGGGAAAGAGGTTTGCATACCATCATTGGTGTTGTTGTGAGAGAGAAAACGGCTACTGAAGATGGAATGGCTATGTATCTGAATAGAAGTCCGGATTATCATCTTTCTTTCCAAGGACCACGAGGATCATTGACTTATACGGCACAGCAATGGAACAATGTGATGTATCCGAATTTTACCGATGCAGCCCGCGATATGGAAGGCTATAAATATACTTGGGAAGGTGCTGGTAGCTGGAATGGAACCACTGTGAAGGCCACATCGGCAAGCCCCCTCTTTAATGCGTTCCAGGATGTAGCTTCAACTCCTTCATCTGCTATTACTTTTGCTAATGGCAAACGGGGTAAATGGTTCTTACCAAGTTTAGGGCAAATGATGTTAGCCTATCAAGCGTTGTGTAACATTGAGGTCTTGCCTACGACACTTGGCCAATCAAGTAGTGTGGGAGATTATGCACACATGAAGCAAATTTTTGTTTACGCAGGTGCTAAGGGTCTTGGTGATGGTAACTATTATCCAGCTTTTGTTGGTTATCCTGATGCTGATATGTGGACGAGTACTCAAGCTGATGCTTCACATGCTTATAGTGTTGTGGCTAATTTCAATGAAATAGCAGGAACGATAAGTTTCTCGGTTCAAAAGAATGAATTGGCTCATGCTACGGGCGTAGCTCGTCCTTTCATCTATTTCTAAGCAATTTCCTAACTGGGTGGAGCCATTTAGGATGTAATGTATGCTTTGCAGTTGGACTGCAAGAGGCAAAATATAAATTTTATCGCTCGCAGTCCGACTGCAAGGCTTAAAATAAAAAATTTGGCGCTCGCAGTCGAACTGCAAGGCTCAAAACAAAAAATTTGGTGCTCGCAGTCTAACTGCAAGGCTCAAAACAAAAAATTTGGTGCTCGCAGTCGAACTGCACGGCTCAAAATAAAAAATTTGGTGCTCGCAGTTCAACTGCAAGGCTCAAAACAAAAAATTTGGTGCTCGCAGTGACGCTGCAAGCGATAAAACGCAAAAAACAGTGCTCGCAGTAACGCTGCAAGCATTGAAATCAAAAATAACAACGATCAAAGAACAATTTTTTTTATTTTAAGTTATGGGGGCGGGAGTGCGCGATGCATTTCCGTCCCCGATGTGTGTGTATGGGTGTTCGTTCGTTTATTGGTGGAATGGTCGGGGAATTGGTAGGGGGGCTTCTCCGGTGTGCCCATCCATTTACTCGGCTGCCTCGCAACACCAGCGCGACACCTTCACCATAATGGCCATACCGGGAATTTCTTTCAGCAAATAGTATTTTTTGTTCGAGCGCACCAAACGGCCGGTTAGTCCTTTCAAAGGCCCATGGTGCACCAACACTTTATCTCCTTTTTTGAGATGGGCTTGCTGGGTGCTCAGGAATTTTTTCATCGTGAGCTCTGGATTGCACATCATTTTGAAGTCGAACATTTGTTTGGCTGGGATTTCGCAATACGCAGGTGAGCCCATCTCCTTGGTGACGACACTCATTTTCAAAGGTGAAGAGGTGACGAGCTTGCGCATTTCTTTCTCGGACAATGTTTTTTTCAAGAAGATGAGGTTACGCACTACGGGCCGCAGTTCATGCCGAATGTGATGCTCTTTATCTTCATAATCAACATATTGCTCGGGAATGAATGTTTCAAGTCCATGCTCGGCGAAATAAGCTGCTATGGCCTGCTGCCTCACCGTGTATAGCTTGATGGCATACCATGGGGTGGTATCCGTTTCATCGATTGCCACAACATTCTCGGCCGTTGTTCGCTCCATATCCTGCGCCATCTGATGGATTAAAATTCGCTCGTGAAATGGAATTTTATATGCTCAAAGTCTTGCTGCGCCATGGAAAGCACATAGCCGCTGTCGGCCAAGAAGACATCACGGCCTTCGATGTCTTTAGCCATGTATTGGTATTTGCGTTTTTTGAAGTTTTCCAATTCAGCCGGATCATCCGACTCTACCCAGCAGGCTTTATGCAGATGCACGGGTTCCCAACGGCATTTGGCATTATACTCGTGCTCCAAACGATATTGGATGACTTCGAATTGCAGTTGTCCCACGGTGCCCACGATTTTGCGACCGTTGAACTGATTGACAAACAACTGCGCCACACCCTCATCCATCAACTGATCTAATCCCTTTTGAAATTGTTTACTTTTCATGGGGTCGTCGTTCTCAATATATTTAAACAGCAGGGGCGAGAAGCTCGGCAAGCCGCGGAAATGCAGCTGCTCGCCCTCGGTCAGCGTGTCGCCAATCTTGAATATGCCATTATCGGGCAGGCCGACAATATCACCTGGATAGGCTTCGTCAACGGTGCTTTTGCGTTGCGCCATAAACTGTGTGGGCGAAGAAAAACGCACTGTTTTCTCCTGTCTCACGTGCAAATAGGGCTGATTGCGCACAAATTTCCCAGAGCAAACCTTGCAAAAAGCAATGCAACTGCGATGGTTGGGATCGATATTGGCCGTGATTTTAAAAATAAATCCTGTAAACTTAGGCTCTTCGGGCATCACCATTCGCTCCTCGGCTTTTGTGGGACGCGGGCTGGGAGCAATGTCAACAAAACAATTTAGGAGTTCTTGCACGCCAAAATTGTTCAGAGCCGAACCAAAGAAAACGGGGGCAACCACACCGGCGCGATAGTCTTCTTCTTCGAAAGTGGGATAAACCCCATCAACCAATTCCAAATCATCACGCAATTGCTGTGCTTCGCGCTCGCCCACCATCTCGTTGAGCTCGGCTGTTTTAATATCCACGGCCACCTTCTCGGTTACGCGTTGTTTATTGGGTGTGAAGAGATTTAGCTGCTGCTCATAGATGTTATAAACGCCCTTAAACCGCTGTCCCTGCCCAATGGGCCACGACAACGGGCGCACTTTTATTTGCAGTTCCTCTTCTAATTCATCCAACAAATCAAATGCATCACGCCCTTCACGGTCCATCTTATTGATGAAGATGATAACGGGTGTATTGCGCATGCGACACACCTCCATGAGCTTTCGTGTCTGCGCCTCCACACCTTTTGCGCTATCTACCACGATGATGGCCGAGTCAACCGCCGTCAGGGTGCGATAGGTGTCTTCGGCAAAGTCTTGGTGACCCGGTGTGTCTAAGATATTCACCTTATAGGGCTCACCCGTTTCGCCATCGGGAAGGTAATCAAACTCCATGACAGATGTCGAAACAGAGATACCACGCTGCTTTTCAATATCCATCCAATCGGATGTAGCCGTCTTGCGTATCTTATTGCTTTTTACGGCACCTGCCACCTGAATTTGGCCACCAAACAAGAGGAATTTCTCCGTCAGCGTTGTCTTACCTGCATCAGGATGGGAGATGATGGCAAAGGTTCGCCGCCGTTGTATTTCATTCATGCCTAAAATCTTTATCTGTATAAAATTGATACTGGATTATGCTATTCGCCCATGTTGGCAAGACATTTCTTCAAACTGTCGCGCCAATAGGGTATCTGATAGCCAAAAGTACACTTGATTTTTGTCTTATCCAAAACAGAATAAGCTGGACGCACCACCGGACTGGGATACTCATCACTATGACAAGGCAGCACCTCACAGGTCGTATTACCGGTAAGTTCAGCTATGGCCAGAGTGAAATCATACCAAGAGCAAACCCCTTCGTTGCTGAAATGATAAATGCCTTCGTTGCCAACAAATTGCCGGCGCTCAATGATATGCACGATAACATCGGCCAAATCTCCGGCGTAGGTGGGGGTTCCACATTGGTCGAAAACAACCTTCAACTGCGGCTTAGTCTGCAAGAGCGACAACATGGTCTTCACAAAATTCTTGCCATATTCGGAATAGAGCCATGCTGTGCGAATGATGATATGCTGCACTCCTGTAGCTTGAATGAGCTGTTCGCCATGCAATTTCGTTCGCCCATAGACTCCTGTTGGCTCTCCTTGCTGCGTCTCCTTACACGGAACATTATAGTTTGTTCCGCCGAAAACATAGTCGGTGCTAATGTGCACCAACAATCCATCAACGTCTTTCATTGCAAGCGCCAGATTTTCGGGTGCCTTAGCATTGAGCACATCAACAATATCTCCGGCCGTTTCGGCTGCATCGACATTGGTCCATGCCGCACAGTTGATAATGCACTTCACATCATGCGTCTTCACCATCTCGCGAATAGCCTCAAGATCGGTGATGTCTAAATGGGTATAGCCCTCACAAACATCCGTGAAGATAAACTCATCTTTACTCTGCTTTGCGCAGATTTGTATTTCATTTCCCAACTGTCCGTTTGCACCTGTAACAAGAATCTTCATAGCTCCTACCTTTTAAATCGTAACTCTATATCTTTATTCCTCGCCGAAGTCTAATCCTTCGGTCTCATCTTTCAAATAGTAATCACTAAGCATGCCTATAAAGGTTGATATCTCCTTCATCGCATGTTGGGTCTCGGGATTAATATCCTTTTTTTGCAAACGCAACAGCATCACACCATAGAGGGCATCTAAACACGTCTCAATCTCATTGATGTCTTTTTCACCCTTGTTGCGCAACTCCACAATAAAAGGCAGCACCTTATAATATTCGGCATTATAGATGGGGAATTTATTGCTTTGCAACAAGCGATGGTGCAAGTCGGCCATATCACGCACCACAATGGCATTAATATTTAAATGCCCCTGTTCGCGCTTACCTTCTTCGTTCATCATGCGCACTAAATTGCCAAACCAATCTAACTCCTCGGCACGCTGCTCTTCCGTATAACTTGTAAATTGATTGATATAAGCCTTCCGAATCAGCGGCAACGAACACCCCATCGCGCGGATGGTGTCTTCAATCTGCCACATATAAAGCAGATACTCTGCTATAGACTTTCTCCTTAATTCTTGTGCAATAAACATAGCTACCTATTCTTTTCAATCTTCACCTTGTGCCTACAAAGCCGACAATTCAGGAAGATGGTATAAATTAAAGATGGTGCCGACAAGCGCTATCAAAGCAAAAACAATCACCACACCACCGATAACCTTGTTGATTATAACAATGGCATTATCATTAAATTTAGCCCGAACTTTGTCGATGAGCCACGTCAGGCCATACCACCACAACAAAGCGCCTAACAAGACACCTGCATAGCCAATGGTCATCTCGGCCTTATGGTCGGGAATAACGAAAGCAAACAAAGCAAACAGCATCATGAAATAGGGAATGATGAGCAGATTGCTAAACGTTACAACAAAGGCCGTTATCCCGTTATGCAACAACGAGCCACGACTGCCGCTACTGCTCTTATGGGCCTTCTCCATGGGATTGCTGCGATAGCTATAAATGCCAAAGAGAAGAATGAGGATGCCACCAAACACCTGAAGATAGAACTTTGTGTTAGGATTGTTTACAAAATCTATCACAAAGCTCATGCCGACACCTGTAAGCACAGCATATATCAAATCGCTGAAAGCTGCACCCACACCCGTTACAAACCCAAACCAACGACCCTTTTTCAGCGTTCGGTTGATGCACAAAATACCAACTGGTCCCATAGGAGCCGAGGCCAATATCCCTATCAGAACACCCTTTACGACGAGTTCTAATATATTGTAATCAAAGGCGGATGCAAAATTCATACGGGCTGCAAAGGTAAATAAAAAAAAGCAGATTGCAAAGGCAATCTGCTTAAATATGTAGTTTTTACAACTCCCATCCAACAGCGCTCGCTCCTAACACTGCAGCGCTCGACCCTTCAAGTCCGCTGATCAAGAATTTGGCCTTATTTTTATAAATAGGGAGCACCGTTTCATTGTAACTCTCCACCAAAGGTTTCATGAGCAAATCGCCGGCCTTTGTCAATCCACCGAAGAAAATAAAGGCTTCAGGACTCGAGAAAGTCATGAAATTGGCACAAGCCTCACCCAACAACTTTCCTGTAAAGTCATACACACGATTGGCCAACGCATCGCCCTTTCCGGCCGCAATACTCACGTCTAACGCCGTGATGTCGTCTGCATTAATATCGCGCAATAAGGAAGGTTCATCGCTCTCTTTCAAAAACTCGCGTGCACTCCGTGCAACACCTGTGGCAGAACAATAAGCTTCCAAACAGCCTTTACGCCCGCAACCACACATACGTCCTTCGTGAGGGCGAACAATCATGTGGCCTAACTCGCCGGCAAAGCCATCGCTTCCATAAACCATCTGGCCATTGACCACGATACCCGAACCGACGCCCGTGCCCAAAGTGAGGACGATGAAGTTCTTCATTCCGCGCGCTACGCCATAGGTCATTTCGCCAATGGCTGCCGCGTTGGCATCATTTGTAAGCCCGACAGGAATGTTTTCCAAGCGCTTACTAAACATGTCGGCTAAAGGAACGATGCCCGTACGTCCCCACGACAAGTTGGGAGCAAACTCTATTGTGCCCGTATAAAAATTTCCATTCGGCGCACCAATCCCCATTGCTTTAATGGTGCCAAGGCCGCCAACCTGATCGATGATTACCTTCAATGCCTCTACAGCAGCATCAACATAATCCTCCACTTTGTCGTAACCTTGCGTCTTAATGGCTGTCGTGGCCTTAATTTCGCCACGCGAATCAACAATACCAAAAACAGAATTGGTTCCTCCAAGGTCTAAGCCTATAACATAAGGCTTCATCATTTCGTTTATATTCATGACTACACTAATTATATGATTTTACTTTTTGTCATTAGATAATAGAAGAATGCGGTAGCAAAGATATTATATTTCCACCACTACAACAAATTTTTCTTTAAAAAAACATGTGTTCAGCAGGTGCGGAATAACCATTTTTCTAAAAAACATGCGTTCAGCAGGTGCGGAACAACAGTTTTCAGAAAAAACAAACGTTCCAAGGGGTTGGAACAACTGTTTTCGGAAAAAATAAACGTTCCAAGGGGTTGGAACAACCATTTTCAGAAAAAACATGCGTTCCAAGGGGTTGGGCGACGGTCTTTCGTAAAAAAGACGGTTATTCGGAACTGAAATCGGCCACTAAATGGCGATACATGCTGTACATACGGGTGCGCGAAACATAGCCCTGCAAATGCTTGTTTATATCCACCACGGGCAGATAATTGCAATTCGCATTTTCGAATTTCCGCATCACGTCAACCATCTTATCGTCTTTAAACAACGTTGCCGGCACGGGCGTCATAATGTCACGCACGGTGAAACGATGATAAAGTTCTGAACGAAACATCACATGACGAATTTTTGTAATATCGATTTCGCCAAGCAATGTCCCCGCTTCATCCAACACCGGCAAAAAACTCGTGTGGCTCTTGCTGATGGCATTGATGAGCTTTCCCAAGGGCATGTCGGGACTGACCGACGTAAATTGTCGGTCGATGATGCTGTCCAAACTCATCAAAGTCAGCACGGCCTGGTCTGTATGATGGGTTAAAAGTTTCCCCTCACGCGCCAAACGTATGCCATAAATGCTATGCTGTTCAAAGATGTTTATCGTGAGATAGCCGCAGATGCACACAATCATCAGGGGGATAAAAAGTTGATAGCCGCCCGTCAGTTCGGCAATGAGGAAGATGCCTGTCAGAGGCGCTTGCATCACGCCGGCCATCACACCGGCCATGCCCATCAAAGCAAAATTCTTCTCGGGAACATAAACGCCCAACTGATAGCTATTCCAAATGCGAGCGAAAAAGAAACCCGCAAAGCCGCCAATAAACAGCGATGGCGCGAAGGTTCCGCCACAACCTCCGGCTCCATTGGTGGCCGATGTGGCAAAAACTTTAAACAATACGACCAAGCCCACATAGAGAACAAGGTATTCGCTATGGCCATAAAACATCGAACCATCCATCACCTTCCCCCAATCGGCCATGGTTTCGCCGCTCAAGAAGATATCGACTTGGTTATAACCCTCGCCATAGAGTGACGGGAAAAAGAAGATAAGCACACTCAACAAAAGCCCACCAACAATGATCTTCATGCCCGGATAGCGCTTCATGCGGGTAAACGTATTCTCGCAAGCGGTCATCAGACGCATGAAATACAAACCCACAAAGCCACAGAACACGCCCAAGAGAATATAAGGTGGGACGCGCTGAATGTCCCACGTGCTGTCCATGTGGTAGTTGAACAGGGCATCGCTACCCGAGAAAATGTAACTGAAACAGGTTGCCGTGACGCTGGCTATCAGGATGGGGAGCAGGGAAGCCATGGTCAAATCGAGCATCAAAATCTCCAACGTAAAGACCAAACCGGCAAAAGGAGCTTTGAAGATGCCCGAGATGGCAGCCGAAGCACCGCAACCCACCAAAAGCATCATCGTGCGGGAATCCATGTGGAAGAGTCGCCCCAAATTGCTTCCTATGGCCGAACCGGTAAGCACAATCGGTGCTTCGGCGCCCACCGACCCGCCAAAACCGATGGTGATGCTCGAGGCAATTACCGACGACCAACAGTTATGACCTTTCAAACGAGAATGGTTGGTGGCGATAGCATTCAGCACCCGCGTGATGCCATGCGAAATATTATCTTTTACAACGTGCCGGATAAACAACGACGTGAGATAAATGCCCACAATCGGGAACAACAGATAAAGCCAGTTATAAGTAGACATGTCAAAGCTGGCTGTCAGCAAATTCTGTATTTCTTTAATGATATGATGGAGCACATAACCTGCGACGGATGCGAAAAAACCGATGACAAAAGCTAAGATGAGCGTCATTTGCCGGTCTGACAAATGGGCTTTTCTCCAATCAAGCAAACGTGAAAGTTTCAAAACGCTTAAAATTTCTGTTATAACTTTTATTTCCGAATGACTTGCACCTGGCCATCCTCATTCAATTTGATAATAGCACTTGGCGTATGGGGTTTGTGCTCGTTGCGCCGACTCCAACACACATAATCCACAGCTTGCAGAATTTCTTCGCTAATATCGCGATAATTTGACGCGGCCGGCTGCCCACTGACATTCGCGCTGGTGCTTACGATGGGTTTCTGAAAACGATAGCAAAGCTCCTTGCTGAAGGGCTCATTGGTAATGCGCATGGCCAGGCTTCCATCTTCGGCCACTAAGTTCTCGGCCACATTCACGGCATGATCCAATATCACTGTCGTGGGCTTGACGGCTGCATCAAACAACTCCCAAGCCACAGATGGCACATTACGGAAATAGCGTTGCAAACGCGCATCCGAATCAACTAAGCAAATAAGCGCTTTGGAATCGTCCCGATGTTTGATGGCATAAACCTTGGCCACAGCTTCAGCATTGGTGGCATCGCAACCGATTCCCCACACCGTGTCGGTGGGGTAAAGGATTACACCGCCTTGTCTCATGCAAGAAACGGCATTCTTAATATCGTCTTCTCGTGTCATATCGTTTTCTTCTCTATGCTTTCTTTCTCTTTGTTTTGTCGTGCTCCACTAACCCATATCGCTGCTTTTACGCCATAAAGAATAGGCTTTTGCACCACAATCTATAGGCTTTTAGGCCCCAATCTCTATGCTTTTTCTCATGCCATGCACCGGTTATTGCACGACAAACGAGAAATCGTGCTGCCGCATCCCATTCAGAAAGTCGCGCGCAGCCATTCGTTTCTTGCCGGCAAGTTGCAGCTCTAAGATTTCCAAACATCCTATGCCACACGCGACAAACAAACGACTCTGCTCAACAACCACCTGCCCAGCCGCACCAGAATAAGCGCCCGTGGTTTGCGCTGTCTTATAAATTTTCAGCGTCGAAGCCTTTCCATCTACATTTAAATTCGTCCAAGCGCATGGATAAGGACTGAGGCCGCGCACAAAATCATAAATGCGTTTTGCAGGCCATTGCCAATCAATTTGGCAGGTTTCTTTGAAAATTTTCGGCGCCGGATGTAACGCCCCATCAGGCTTCTGCACCCAATCGTCCTGTGCAACCGACTCCACTCTCCCATCGCCTGCAATAACTTTATCAATCGTTTCTATCGCTGCCGTCGCCCCTAAGCGCATCAGGCCTTCATACACATATTCTACATCGGCATCTTCAGGAATAGGGAAAGGCTTTTGCAAGATGATGCGCCCGGTGTCAATGTCGTGGTCTAAGAAGAACGTTGTAACGCCGGTCTCCCGCTCGCCGTGGATAATGGCCCAGTTAATGGGAGCCGCACCACGATATTGTGGCAACAAGGCGGCATGCACATTAAATGTTCCAAAGCGAGGCATCGCCCACACCACTTCGGGCAACATGCGAAAAGCCACCACCACTTGCAAGTCGGCCCGATAGGTCTTTAATGTCGAAACAAACGCCGGGTCTTTCAGCTTTTCGGGCTGCAACACGGGCAAACCATGCGCCTGGGCATAGCGCTTCACGGGCGATGCCTGCAACGTGTCCTGATGACGGCCAACAGGTTTGTCGGGTTGTGTCACAACTGCCACAACATGATAGCCCTGATCAACCAATTTTGACAAGGTTTCTACGGCAAACTCAGGTGTCCCCATGAAAACAATTCTCAAATCTTCTTTTCTCATCTTCTTGAATTTTCGACACACAAAAATAATAAATTTATTGTGATTAGCGCCCATACGGCTCGGTTTTTATCAAAGCTAAACAAAAAAGTATCAAGCAAAATCGGCCTTTTCCGCTGGCATGACGGCAAAATATGCCAGCGTTCATGCCTTTTTGGGCGACAAGATTGCAGGAATGCTTGCAAACTTAACGCTTCAGGCGACATACCCACAAGTTACATAGCTGTTATGCTGTGTTGCAATGATGTAAAAGCCCGTTCTGCCCACCGAATGAGTTGCTGCAACAATGTAACGGTCATATTGCCCCCCGAATCAGTTGTTGCAACGATGTAAAAGCCCGTTTTGACCACCGAATGAGTTGTTGCAACGATGTAAAACGTGTTTGCATGCGTACGAAATCGTGTTGCAAGGCACAAAACGTGTTTGCACGCATACGACAAGGTGGCAACCTATCCGTCCCACCATCAAACAAGACCCGAACAGATGCTAACGATTGATTTGAGCCTGGGTTTTCGTTTGTGGTGACTACAACATAAAAAAACTGCACGTCTGTTTTGCCAGACATGCAGCTTCCTTTTTAGTTTTAACAACTTCTCAATATGGTGACGGGCTTAATTGTTCAAGCCACGATTGTTCATTGTTGCGTTCAACAGTTGCAAATACTTGCTATATTGATTGCTGTTCAAGATATAACGCATATACTTCAAATTCTTCTCAATGGCTTTGTCAACCATGCCCTTGCGCTCGTCTTTAGGAGCGTTTGCTGCATTCATCATTTCGATGCAGAAGGTCTTGTGCACGTCTTCAACGCTCTCCAACTGGTCGATTGAAAGACCTAAAGCGTTAGCCAACTTAGAATAGTTTACGCTCATGTCATAAGCAGCAGCCTCATTTGCTGCCTTTGCATTCTCACCTTCGGCAAAAGCCATCGTTGTCATACTCACTAATGCTACCAACATCAAAACAATCTTTTTCATATCTTTTTTACCTTTTAAAATTAAGAGTGCCATGCGTTGCCGCCGCGCTCTGTTATACCTGTTTTTTATTCGTTTTAAAATGTCTTTTTGTTCTTAAGACAATGCAAAGGTAGGGCGAGAAAAAGAAAGAACAAAGCAATTATCACAGAAAACGGCAGAAAGACAACATTTATTGACCTACGTCAAACAGATGCTTATAGTTCGAAACAAAAGTTGCATCTGTCCAACGTTTTTCTCTTAAAACTTCCCGGTTAGATGGAGCAGATAATGGTCGAAGATCACCATCGCGGCCATTGCCTCGACAATGGGAACGGCACGCGGAACAACACAGGGGTCGTGGCGACCTTTAGCCATAAAGGTCACCGGCTGTCCATGCTGATTGACGGTGGATTGCGGTTTCAGAAGCGTTGCAACGGGCTTAAATGCCACCCGAAAGAAGATGTCTTGCCCATTGCTGATACCGCCTTGAATGCCCCCGCTGTGATTGGTTGAGGTGGTAACACTGCCATCCGACATGGTAAAACAATCGTTTGTCTCGCTGCCACGACGGCCGACGCTCGCAAAACCGTCACCATACTCAAAACCTTTTGCTGCATTAATACTCAACATCGCACTGCCCAAATCGGCATGCAGCTTGCTGAACTCGGGCTCACCTAATCCCGGAGGGCAGCCTTGAACGACACAAGAAACAATGCCTCCAAGTGTGTCTCCCTCTTGTTTCACCTTCATAATGAGCAATTCCATCTGGCGGGCTATGGCACTATCCGGACAACGCACGATGTTTTGTTCCGCCTGGTTTAAATCATAATGATGGTAATCTGCGGACAAAGCGATGGGGCCAATCTGTGAAGTGTAAGCATGAACATGAATATTGTGCTGCTGCAGCGCCAACTTAGCGATTGCACCTGCTACGCAACGTGCAAGGGTAATGCGCGCCGAAGCACGCCCGCCACCACGATAATCTCGGATACCATACTTAGCTTCATAGGTGAAATCGGCATGCGAAGGGCGGTACAACGTACGCAAAGCATCATAATCTTGACTGTGTTGGTCTTGATTAAATACGGCAAAAGCAATGGGGGCGCCAGTAGACTTCCCTTCAAACAAGCCACTAAGAAACTCTATCCGGTCGGCTTCTGCACGTGAGGTTGTCACACGACTCTGTCCCGGTCGCCGGCGGTTGAGCTCGTTTTGCACGAAATTAATATCAATAACGACACCCGCAGGCATGCCATCAATCACGCCCCCTACGGCCACACCATGGCTCTCTCCAAAGGTGGTTAGCCGAAAAAGATGCCCAAAACTATTTCGCATAGCGCAAACAACATATAGTTTTTTTAATGGCAACCGCCACAACCGCCGCCGCATTCGTCGTGCCCACAACCGCCACTATGACAACCTTCGCCGTGTTCGTCGTGCCCACAACCGCCACTATGGCAACCTCCACCACAGCCTCCGCAGCTGTGTTCGCCATGCAACATCTTAGCAAATTGTGCCAGTTCCTCGGCCGTAGCATCGCGGTTTTCCAACACTTCGCCGACAAAATTCAAGGTTTTCCCTGCCAACGGATGATTTAAATCGATTTTCACTTTGTCCGCACTGATAGCTAACACCCGCCCGTTGAATCGCTGCCCATCTTCGTTTTGCAATGGAATAACAGCGCCTATTGCAATACGCGCATCATCAAATTTACCATCAATCATGAAAATAGATTTATCCAAATCGACAATATGGGCTTCCACATAATCACCATAAGCCTCAGCTGATGACAATGTAAAATCAAAATGCTCGCCTTTAGTTAAATTGACAATAGCTGCCTCAAAAGCTGGCAAGGTGATGCCAAAACCACTGATAAAATCAAAAGGACGCCCATCTTGTGTCTCTTCAAGAAGTGCTTTCGGCATTGCTGTCACATCATACAAACGGTAAGAAACCGATATAAACTTATTCTTTTCTTGTTCCATCTTATTAAAAACTGTTTGAATTGCGGCAGCAAAGGTAGGTCTTTTCCATCAATAGCCCCACATTTTACCACCTTATTATATATAGTTATGATTTCACCCTAATGCTTATAGCTCATTTATGCCTCAACGCTTATAGCCTATTACACCTCTAAAGCACCGATGATTTCATGCACACTCTGACAACCATGCGCATCTAACCAGGAATCCAATCCTTCGATAACCTTTATGGTAACAGTAGGATCTACAAAATTAGCCGTACCAATTTGGATGGCTGTTGCACCACACATAAGGAATTCTATCGCATCAGCTGCCGAACTTATACCGCCTAAGCCAATCACAGGAATCTTCACTGCATGCGCAACATCATACACCATACGCAACGCTACAGGTTTAACAGCCGGGCCACTTAAACCACCAGTCCGAATACTTAGCTGCGGTTTTCGACGCTCTATATCTACAGCCATCCCCAAAAGCGTGTTAATAAGTGAGACCGCATCGGCTCCTTCTTCCTCACAAGCACAAGCTATTTGGGCTATGTCGGTAACATTCGGCGACAACTTCACAATAAGCGTCTTATCATAAACGGCACGAACAGCCTTCACAACTTGTGCGGCTCCCGAACAAGTTACGCCAAAAGCCATCCCCCCTTCGCGCACGTTCGGACAACTGATATTCAGCTCTATTGCAGGAATCTTCTCTAAAGTATTAATACGCGCTGCACATGCGGCATAGTCTTCTGGGCTACTCCCACTCACGTTGACCAACATATTGGTGCCTATATCCTTAATCTTTGGATAAATCTCACGGCAAAAATAGTCGACACCTTTATTTTGAAGCCCCACACAATTCAACATCCCTTGAGCTGTTTCTGCCATCCGTGGATAATCATTTCCCTCACGATGATGCAAAGTTGTCCCTTTGACGATGATCCCACCTAATTTATCTAACGGCACTAAATCTGCAAATTCTAAACCATAACCAAAAGTTCCTGACGCAGTGATGATAGGGTTTTTAAATTCAACATTATTTATTTTTACATTTAAAGCTGCCATAATAATTTATTTATATTTAAAACAGGCCCTTCCTTGCACACACAAACATTCCCATCCTTCGTCTTCTCTACACAACAAAGACATGCGCCTAAACCGCATGCCATCTTATTCTCTAACGAGACTTCACATACTATTTTGTGTGCATGTGCATAGCGCGCAACACTTAGCATCATGGGCTTTGGCCCACAAGTTGCAAGATATGAGAAATTTCTTTTTTGGAGAACTGAATGGTTTGTAACATAACCTTTCTCACCCAAACTACCATCTTCGGTCGTAATGCAGACCTCCCCATATTGCTCAAAAAGTTCTTTTTCAACCAAGTCATCTTTTGATTTTGCACCTAAAAGAAAAGTAACATCATACTTTCTATCATGAAGCACTTTCCCATAATAAAGCAATGGCGCTACGCCGACACCTCCTCCAATCAATAAAACCTTAGCATTAATATCTGTTGGCATCGTAAAATGATTCCCTAAAGGCAGCAAACAGTTTAGAAATTCGTTTGGTACGAGCTTAGAAAGTTGCCGTGTCCCATGTCCCACTTGTGCCACTAAAAGCCAAAGCTCCCGATTTTCTACATCAACAAAGTTGACTGAAATAGGGCGCCTTAGAAAGGTTTGTGAGGAATGATCCACACGAACTTCAACAAACTGCCCCGGATAAATTGTTGGAAGAGATTCGTCACTTGTTAACTTAATCAATGAGTAGCGGAAACCTAATTGCTCAACCGACTTCACTCTCAAATCTAAAATCTGTTTTTTCATCTTTGCGCTTACGCTTCTGTTTCTTGTAAAGGTAATATATTTTTATTTTTGAATAGAAAAATTCTCCCACAACTGTTACGTCATCGGGTCAAGAACTTTAGAAACACTTTCCCATAAGAATATACGCCACGGACTTACATCTTCCTCTAATAAAGACCGTACACCCCTTCTCAGAAACCATCTCCCAATAGCGTTATTAATACACTCACCTTCCATAAACAACAGGCCAAACTGCTGCCAAGAAACTACATGCGTACTGATAAAGCTTAATTTTTCACGACAAAGTGGTTCAACCTCATGGAAAGACAGATAACCTACATCTACAGCAGATGTCAAGATATAAAGACTCAATCCTGCTAAAAATACAGAACGAGCCATATAGTCTTCCTCGTCATGCGCTTCTACCAATACATCCAAGACATTGGAAACATCTGAGCCATCATTCAATTCAAAGTCCCTTCGGAGAAGTTTCCTTAGACTTTCTACTTCACCACTTTCTAAATACCCAAACTCCATCAGACGCATTGGTACACCGGAAGTCAGGACAGAACGAAAGGGACAGCTCAATGCCAAAGCAAGGTTTTCTATTGTCGGACCATCTTGTGCTTTCACTTTGAGCACCGTATTATCAGCAATATCACAAGCAACCTTTCTTTCATTTTCAAGTTCTGCTTTTCCCTCTGCAACACCTTCTTTAAAGCTGTCTACGATTTCCTTGATAAATCTAAACATATAACATTTACCTTATAATTATTATAGGTTGTATTTGGTCAGAACTTCTTGATGTATATCAGCGAACTATTTTCTAATTCCACACATCACATTCCACCTTTTGTACCGGACAAAGATAACAAAAAAAAGTTAGTTACCAACAACTAACTTTTTGCAGGAACGAAGGTTTCCCATGTATTATCATCATAGAAAATACGTATCTCAGAAATCTTCCTCTCCTTTTTGTCAATAATTTTCACAATCTCTTTTTGCGGTTTCATAGTGGTTTTGTTCCCATCTGGCACAACAGATTGAGAAGAAGATGATGGAGAAGTAGGGGACGGTTCTTCGGCAAAGTTAAGCATACCATCAGATGTTTTTTGAGATGAATTACTACCATTGCCTGATGAATTTACAACATCATTTTTATACATAGCCCCCGTTCCAAACATCAACCATTCTAAAGATAAGGTCGGTATTTTTGCACAGATAGCCTCAACGATAGCCAAAGTCGGTTTCGTACGATCATTAAATATGCTACTCAAAGATGCAGGTGATATTTGAATGAACTGTGCAAAAGTTTGCTGAGTCATGTGTTGACTCTCCATAATCTGTTTTATACGCTCTTTCATACGTAAAGCATCGAAATATATGTTCAAATTACCTTGTTCCTATACAATTTACAAAGGTAAAGCAAAAAAGTTGAATAAACAACAAACTCAAACTGTTTTTTATTGTGCGAATTTACATTCACAAACATAAATTGACGCAAATAAAAACGAGAATGTAAATCAATATTATTTCGATTTGCATATACAAATTCACAAATAAAAATGCACCTTATCTATCATTTTATTCATTATAAGTTAATATATTGGTTAAAAGCTGATTATATTAGAATAGAAAAAGATGACTACACGAGATCATCTTCTATACCACTAAATAATCGTTATTGTGGGATTAATTACTCTTTAAAAGTCCTATATAATACAGAATATGAGCTATTTGTATGGTATTTCAATGGGTACATATTTATTCATTTAAGAATATAAATATAAATATTCAGATAAATAATTCATCGTTGTAAAGATGTAAATTGTTTAATGTAGCAAAATCATTCTGTTTATAAACGCAAATTCATAACAAAATTTATCGAGTTTTGTTTTGTAAAATATAGAAACATGAATGTTAACAAAATAAAACCTAAAGCGATTTTCTTCGAAAAAGGCATATTTTCATCATATTTTTAATATTCTGGCCCATTGGAAAGAATATTATAAATGCGCAAAATATGAGGCTATTAAAATAGGACAAAACCCTTTATTTACCGATATTTATGCCTAAAAAAAGTGCTCTTATGGAGCACTTCATTTAGAACAAAACAAGGTAAAAATAGCTATTTTTAATGCAAAATAAAGAAGATAAGCTCCTTCATAAGCTCTCCGACTTCTGTATTTGGGTTATTTATTCCCTTACTTTTGGCATCAATCTCTCTAACTTTAGAAATAATTTGAAGCGTTTTCATTGCAGAGTAATTTTGCATTCCTCGAAGATAATCTCGCGCAGCCCAACCACCCCGCAACTCAAGTGCTTGTACAAGACTATTTTCATTTGTCCGATTAGGTGTATAATGTGCAATCATTAGATTTTCAAAATAAGAGAACAGCATTGGCAGAAAAGCAAAGAGTGACCCCGACTTTGGATTTTTGTCAAAGTATTTTATGATTAAATTAGCTTTAAAAACATCGCGATTGACTATCGCATTACGCAATTCAAAAGCATTAAAGTCTTTACTAATACCAACCTCCTTCTCAACCAATTCCGGTGTGATGCGGCGTTGGGATGTAGAAAATGATAGGAGCAATTTATCCAATTCAGAAGTTAATCGACTCAAATCTGCCCCCACAAATTCAGCCATCATTTGTGCCGCTTTGTACTCAATCGTTGCTTGCTGCTGTCTGAGATAACCCTCAATAAATCCCGGAAGCTCTCGGTCATACAATTTTTTGCTTTCAAAAATCACCGCACCACTTCCTTGTGCTATGGTAAAAAACTTTTTCCGTTTATCTATCGTTCCATTTTTATAGCAGAGTACAAGTGTTGTCGAAATAGCAGGATGTTTAAAATAGTTTTCTAACGCTTCCGTATTCTTCATATTCTGAAACTCGCGTACAACGACGATCCTCCTTGCGGCCATCATAGGAAATCCTTTTGCCAAATCTACAACTTGCGCAGCAGAAACATCTGTCCCAAAGACAATACTTTGATTAAAATCTCGTTCTGCAGGTTGTAGACCATGCTCTACAATATAGTCCGTAATCTTATCAATATAATAAGATTCCTCACCCATTAATATATATATAGGTGAAAATTTCCCTGCATTCAAGTCGCGCATAATTTGCTCATACGTCGCACTTACATTTTTCTTTTCGGGCATGTTAGAATTCAATTTTTATTATTATCTTTGCATAAAAGGCCAATGTGGACAGCAATGTTTTAATTTACATTGTCACATTCGACCTCATTACTGCAAAAATAATAAAATGATTCCATTAAACCTACCCGATTTTAATATAAAGTTAGCAGGAACTCCCAACCGACCAACAATTTTAGATATTCTCCGTCGAAAGTATGTTGCACTCACTCCCGAGGAATGGGTGCGCCAACACTTCATCCACTTTTTAATTAACTATAAAAAATATCCGGCAACACTTTTGGCTAATGAAGTAGAACTTAAAGTTGGCCAAAAAAGATTACGTGCAGACACTATTCTATACTCTAAAGACCTTAAACCACTCATGATTTTAGAATATAAAGCACCTCATATTACCATCACACAAAAGACATTCGACCAAATATCTGTCTATAACATGCTGCTGCATGTAGACTATTTGATTGTCTCAAATGGACTACAACACTATTGCTGCAAGATGGATTATAATAGTAAAAAATATTTATTTTTAGAGGATATACCAGAATACCAAAATATTTTACAAAACATAATGGAATAAACACTAAATCTGCTTTAATATACAACACCTTATTTGAGAAATACTATATAAGGTTTTTCCCCTATTATATGCCCGAAAACCAATCCTCCATTTTCCTAAAGCGGCTTTTTCCTTTTCTTTCTCTACATCATTTCAATTCTTTTCATACAGTACTATGTCCTCGTTCCTCACTTATGGAATAGCACATGTATCCAAGGTGCAATGGCTTTCATAAAAAAATGGTTCATATTGAGAATAAATATGAACCATTTTATGCCGTAATATCGTATAGTTTATGGTATAAAGTGTGCTATATTTCACACCAATATACACCTTTTTAAAGCTCAATCATAGCGATTTTCCTAACAATCTAAGTATATTCTTCTAAATCGCCATAACTGAATCGGCTTTCCAAAGCACAACCTTTTGTGTTGAAAGAGAGCGTTTTACATCGATTAATCGCTGGTTTCTACTCCCTCGAAACAGTAGGTCTTCATCTTTTTGCGATGCAATAAAGCGTCCATCGACCAACACATCAAGCTCTTCTAACAATGCCCTTTGTGTAGAATTTTGCAGGAGGTCTTCAAAAGTAAACCCCGTATAACACCAAATTGTTTTATGCGTTTGTTCCCGAATGACCTTTGCTAAATCCAAGAAACCTGCGGCCTGAGCCATTGGATCACCACCGGTAAACGTAACATCAGCAAAAGAATCGGTTAAAATCTCGTTCATCAAAGTTTCAGTTGTCATGCGTTCTCCTTGACCAAAAGCCCAGGATTGCGGATTATGGCAGCCCAAACAAGCATGTGGACACCCCGCACAATAAATCGAAGTACGCAATCCTGGCCCGTCAACCATTGTGTCATGCACCACTCGTAATACGTGAATCATATATTTTATAACAACTGATTATCATTAAAGGTGGGGATAGCCACTTCTACCATTCTATTTGTTTGCACAAATAACGCTCCTTTTTCAGAAACCGAAGCTGACTATTCCCTGCCCCATAAGATTTCATTATCTTTTAAACCAGAATTAATTTTCATCTGTATGTGTCACGCGATCATTCAATTCTGCAAGTTTTCCTTTATTCCAACGTTCGGTTGTTCCCACTAAATAACCCGTAATACGCTGTAATCTATCGATATGCGTGCTCCCACATTTTGGACACACATCTAATTCTTTTGCCGCATTTTCATATCCACAATCCATGCAACGATTACGATTATGATTCATGCTTCCGTAGCCCATATTATAGGCATCCATCATATCAACAATGCGCTCTATGGCCTTTGGATTATGTGTTGCATCACCATCCATCTCTACATAGAATATATGTCCGCCGCGCGTTAATTCGTGATAAGGTGCTTCTACTTGCGCTTTATGTGTTGCAGAGCATTTATAACACACCGGAACGTGATTGGAGTTTGTATAATAATCACGATCTGTGACGCCTTCTATCTCGCCAAATTCTTTTCGATCGAAGCGGGTGAAACGCCCAGACAAGCCTTCAGCCGGTGTAGCCAACAGACTATAATTATGCTGATAACGCTCTGAGTATTCGGCACATCGATCGCACATATAACGAACAATCTTCAAACCTAAAGCCTGTGCTTCTTCACTTTCACCATGGTGTTTCCCCGTTAAAGCCTTTAGACACTCGGCCAATCCTATAAATCCGATGCCTAAAGTGCCCTGATTAATGACCTTTTCTATCGTGTCATCCGGATTTAATTTGTCGGCATTAATCCAAAGTTTCGTCATCAACAAAGGAAATTGTTTCACAAAAGCGGTCTTCTGGAACTGATAACGCTCATCCAATTGCTTTGCTGTGATTTCCAAAATATGATCCAACTTCTTGAAGAAAGTGTTAATCCGCTCTTCAGAATTGGCTATTGATCGACATTCAATCGCCAATTTAACGATATTAATTGTGGTAAAACTCAAGTTGCCACGCCCCACACTTGTTGTCTCACCAAAACGATTTTCGAACACACGTGTACGGCATCCCATTGTTGCAACTTCCCACATATAACGCTTGGGATCAGTAGCTTTCCAATTTTTATTCTGATTAAACGTGGCATCTAAATTCAGGAAATTGGGGAAGAAACGGCGTGCAGTCACCTTACAAGCCAATTGATACAAATCATAGTTTCGATCAGAAGGCAAGTAATTTACACCACGTTTTTTCTTCCAAATTTGAATTGGGAATATTGCTGTTTCGCCATTACCGACTCCCTCATAAGTCGATTTTAATAATTCACGAATAATGCATCGCCCCTCAGCAGAAGTATCAGTGCCATAATTAATGGATGAAAATACGACTTGGTTTCCTCCTCTACTATGAATCGTATTCATATTGTGGATAAAGGCTTCCATCGCTTGATGTACCCGATTTACAGTTTTATTGACGGCATGTTGCTGCCAACGTGCGTCACCTTTCAAGTCAGTCAACTCACTTATGGTGTAATCTTCCATCTCTGCATGATAAAGATGTGAAAGATCGAGCCCCATTAAACGTTCTACATTTTTCACCTCTTCTATATAAGAAGTACGAACATAAGGTGCCAAATAAAAGTCAAAAGCAGGAATAGCTTGTCCGCCATGCATCTCATTTTGACAAGTTTCTAAAGAGATACATGCCAGAACTGCCGCCGTTTCAATGCGTTTTGCAGGACGCGAAGAACCGTGTCCTGCCACAAAACCATCATCTAAAATATGGTCTAAGGGATGCTGAACACAAGTTAAACTCTTCGTAGGATAATAATCTTTATCATGAATATGGATATAATTCTGACGCACAGCTTCATAAACATCTTGCGACAACAGGTAATCATCAACAAATGGTTTTGTAGTTTCCGAAGAGAATTTCATCATCATGCCTGCAGGTGTATCGGCATTCATATTCGCATTTTCACGTGTTACATCGTTATTTTTTATATTCACGATTTCCATAAAAATATCACGTGTTTTAGCTTTTCGTGCAATACTTCGTTGATTTCGATAAGCAATGTAACGCTGTGCCACATCTTTTCGGGCACTTTTCATTAATTCTTTTTCTACAAAATCTTGTATTCCTTCTACTGTCATCTGACTCTTTCCACGCATCGTGATGTGGTCAGTAATCTTTTGTGCTAAGGCTTCATCTTCACCTTTATCTGTTTGCAACATCGCTTTACGAATCGCTGCCATAATCTTTTGCTCGTTAAAACCAACGATTCTACCATCCCTTTTAACTACTGTCTGTATCATATATCCTTTATTTTTTATATTACTTATATCTTCATGCAAAGGTAATAAATACTCAATTAAAAAAGCAAACTATCTATATTAAATTTTATTTTTGGACAACTTTTTAAGCGTTATATTTTAAATATATATTGATTATCAGCGATTTACAAAATATTTTGGAAAACTTTCACACAACTATTATTCAAAAATATTATCTATAAAATAAATCTTTCGGATTATTTTCCGAATTATGTTTGACAAAAACAAATAACAACACTTCTCTTTGCAAAAGAAGATTTTCTATCACAACATCTTCAACACATTAAAAAATTCTACATAAAATGATAGGAATACGTCTCCCTATACCTGATACAAAAACAGGAACGTTACAGAGACTTATAAAAAAAGCAACATTCATTTGTGTGATAAACAGAATTACTGTAACTTTGCATAACACAACACTTCACCTATTATAATAAAGAAAGTATGATTCTTTTTTTCAAAACAACAACACAGAGCATTATTGCTACACAATTCAATCATCAACCCACGCAAGAAGAAATCGACAAACTATGTTGGCTTTACGGAGAGGCAACCTATGAAGGCAACGATAAACTTGCCGGGCTTTTCGTGGGACCACGCCGAGAAATGGTGACTCCTTGGAGCACAAATGCCGTTGAGATTACACAAAATATGAATCTTGATGGCATTTTACGCATTGAGGAATATTACCCCATCAGCAGCAAAGATGCGGAGTATGACACAATGTTACAGCGCATGTATGATGGTTTGGATCAAGATATTTTCACCATTAATCATCAACCCGATGCCATTAAATATGTTGAAAACTTAGAAGAATACAACGAGCAAGAGGGATTGGCGCTCAGTGAAGATGAGATTAAATACCTCCACCAATTGGAGAAAGCCAATCAACGTCCACTAACAGATTCTGAAATTTTTGGCTTTGCTCAAATCAATTCAGAACATTGTCGCCATAAAATCTTTGGTGGAAAATTTGTGATTGATGACAAGGAACGCCCCTCCTCACTTTTCGCTTTGATAAAAAAGACAATGCAGGAGAATCCCAATTCGATTCTTTCAGCCTATAAAGATAATGTAGCTTTTGCGCAAGGTCCCATGATAGAACAATTTGCTCCAAGCAACCCTTGTGCGCCCAGTTTCTTTGAGACAAAAGAGATTGAAAGCGTCATATCGCTGAAAGCAGAGACACATAACTTTCCAACTACGGTGGAACCCTTTAATGGTGCGGCAACAGGAACGGGCGGAGAAATCCGCGATCGCATGGCAGGTGGTGTTGGTTCTTGGCCAATAGCGGGGACAGCTTGCTACATGACAGCCTATCCTCGCCTACAAAACGATGAAGGATTAGCGACAGAACGTGACTGGGAAAGCATTCTCCCCCTAAGAGAATGGCTTTATCAAAGCCCCGAACAAATTCTCATCAAGGCTTCGAATGGTGCCAGTGACTTTGGCAATAAATTTGGTCAGCCGCTCATCTGCGGTTCGGTTCTCACCTTTGAACACCAGGAGAACGGAGAGAAATATGCCTACGATAAGGTCATTATGTTAGCTGGTGGCGTTGGATTTGGCAAGAAACGCGACTGCCTGAAGAAGACACCTAAGACAGGAAATAAGATTGTTGTTGTCGGAGGAGACAACTATCGCATTGGTTTAGGCGGCGGAAGTGTATCGTCTGTTGATACGGGGCGCTATAGCAACGGTATTGAATTAAACGCTATCCAGCGCGCTAATCCCGAGATGCAGAAGCGTGCTTACAATTTAGTCCGCGCGCTTGTTGAGGACAAAGAGAATCCCGTTGTGAGCATTCACGACCACGGCAGTGCAGGCCATTTGAATTGTCTTTCGGAGTTAGTTGAGGAATGTGGTGGCGAGATTCAAATGGAAAAGCTCCCGATTGGCGACCAAACCCTTTCGGCAAAAGAGATTATAGCCAATGAAAGTCAAGAGCGCATGGGGCTTTTGATTGATGAGCAACATTTGGATTATGTGCAGAAGATTGCCGAGCGCGAGCGTGCACCAATGTATGTTGTAGGCGAAACGACTGGCGACGCACATTTCAGTTTCAAGCAGGAGGATGGCACAAAACCATTCGATTTAGACGTGGCACAGATGTTTGGACACACTCCTGTCACCATCATGTGCGACAAGACTGTCACACGCACCTACGAGAATGTCACCTATTCGACTGAAGCGTTGGATACCTATGTGCAGCGCGTGCTGCAATTGGAAGCCGTAGCTTGCAAAGATTGGTTAACTAACAAAGTTGACCGTTCGGTAACGGGAAAGGTGGCAAGGCAGCAAACACAAGGCGAAATTCAATTACCGCTATCGGATTGTGGCATCGTAGCCCTTGACTATAAAGGAGAGAAAGGCATTGCAACCTCCATGGGACATGCGCCACAAGCAGGATTAGCCGACCCCAAGGCGGGCAGTGTGCTCTCGGTGGCCGAAGCGCTAACCAACCTCGTTTGGGCACCGCTCAGCGAAGGATTGCGTAGCGTCAGCCTCAGCGCAAACTGGATGTGGCCCTGTCGTTCACAGCAAGGCGAAGACGCTCGGCTCTATGAAGCCGTTGAAGCTTTAAGCGACTTCTGTTGCGCATTGCACGTGAATGTTCCAACGGGAAAAGACTCCCTCTCACTCAGTCAGCAATATCCCAACGGCGAGAAAATCATCGCACCGGGAACGGTTATCGTGAGTGCGGGAGGCGAAGTGTATGACATCAAAAAGGCCGTTAGCCCCGTCTTGGTGAACGACAAGCACAGCTCACTCTACCATATTGATTTCAGTTTCGACGAGCAGCATCTTGGTGGCAGTGCCTTCGCCCAGAGTTTAGACAAAGTGGGGAGCGATGTGCCGACAATTAAGAATGCAGAATATTTCGCCGATTGTTTTGAAACAATTCAAGAACTCATACGCCGCGGATGGATTATGGCAGGCCACGACATCAGCGCGGGTGGCCTCATCACCACCCTTTTAGAGATGACCTTTGCCAACACCACTGGCGGCATGCACATCAACTTGTACGACATCGCGAGCGACGACGTCATCAAAGTGCTGTTTGCCGAGAACCCCGGTGTGGTCATTCAGGTGAGCGACATCCACGAAGAGGCGTTGAAAACATTCCTCGACGACGAAGGTATCGGCTTTGCAAAGATAGGCTATCCCACACCAAAACAGCGCACCCTCACCATCAAGAAAGGCGATTTTACACACGAATTTGACATCGACATGCTGCGCGACAAGTGGTATACCACATCCTACTTGCTTGATCGCGACCAGAGCCGCAACGGCATGGCTAAACAACGCTTCATGAACTACAAGAAGCAGCCGCTCGAACTGCACTTTAACGACAGCTTCCGCGGTACGTTCGAAAGCTATGAGATCACGCCCAACCGCCAAGCGCCATCGGGAATCAAGGCTGCCATCATTCGCGAAAAAGGAACGAATGGCGACCGCGAAATGGCCTACGCACTCTATTTGGTGGGCTTCGACGTGAAGGATGTCACAATGACCGACCTTGTCAGCGGGCGCGAGACGCTGGACGACATCCATCTCATCGTCTTCTGTGGCGGCTTCTCCAATAGCGACGTTTTGGGCAGTGCCAAAGGTTGGGCGGGCGCATTTCTCTACAACCCCAAGGCCAAAGAAGCTTTGGACAAGTTCTATGCCCGTCCCGACACGCTGAGCCTTGGCATCTGCAACGGTTGTCAACTGATGATTGAACTCAACCTCATCAATCCCGAGCACGCCCAGCGCAGCCACCTGCTGCACAACACTTCGAAGAAGTTTGAGAGTGCCTTTGTGGGGCTCACCATTCCGCAGAATGAGAGCGTGATGTTGAAATCGCTGAGCAACTCGAAATTGGGCATTTGGGTGGCACACGGAGAAGGACATTTCCATTTGCCAGAGCCCGAAGACCACTACAACATCGTGGCGAAATACAACTACGCCGAATACCCCGGCAACCCCAACGGATCTGACTACAATGTGGCCGGCATCTGTTCGAACGACGGCCGACATTTAGCCATGATGCCTCACCCCGAACGCGCCATCTTCCCGTGGCAAAACGCCTACTATCCACGCCGACGCCACGCCGACGAGGTTACGCCGTGGATAGAAGCCTTTGTCAACGCACGCCAATGGGTTGCGCGCCAAATGGAGCAACATTAATCCACAAACAACAAGCACACTACTTTCATCGGTGCCATGCATCGTGAAAATAGTGTGCTATTTTCAGCTCAGCGCAACATGAAATCTTCCGCCCAACCAACCCGTGGCTATGTCGACACCATCGTTTCGGATTCTCGCCGTCTATATCCTCATCAAATACAGGTAGCATCGGTCTTCCGCCACCCTCTTCCTTTTTGGGGAAGTGCTGTCGGGGACTCCCGACGGTGTCAACCTGATTGGGAAAGTGCTGTCGGGAACTCCCGACGATGAAAACCTGATTGGAAAAAGGCTGTCGGGAACTCCCGACGATAAAAACCTGATTGGGGAAAGGCTGTCGGGAACTCCCGACGATGAAAACCTGATTGGGGAAGTGCTGTCGGGAACTCCCGACGATGTCAACCTGATTGGGGAAGGGCTGTCGGGAACTCCCGACGATGTCAACCTAATTGGGGAAGTGCTGTCGGGAACCCCCGACGATGTCAACCTGATTGGGGAAGTGCTGTCGGGAACTCCCGACGATGAAAACCTGATTGGGGAAAGACTGTCGGGAACTCCCGACGATGAAAACCTGATTTGGGAAAGGCTGTCGGGAACTCCCGACAGCCTTTCCCAAAATTACATCATCCGATTTTGAAGAAATTTCGGCCACATGGCCTTGCGGTTAGCCCCGTTGCAAAAGCGCCATCATCTGCCGGGCAGCATTTTGTGCCGCGCGCTCCCGGCCCAACCGCTCCTCCACCAAACCATAGCCGGCCAACATCTCGCTGCGCTTCGCACCACCGGGTAGGATTTGCGCCAGTTCGGCCGTGATTTGTTCCACCGAAAAACGATCGGCGAAAAGCTCCGCCACAATCTCTTTATCGGCGATGAGATTGACCAGCGAGATGTAGTTGCACGACAGGATGTGGGTGAACGCCCAGCGAATGAGCCGCGGAACGGGCGTTTTGTAGCACACCACCTGGGGCACACCAAAGAGTGCGGTCTCCAAGGTTGCCGTGCCACTGGTGACCAAGGCGGCCGTGGCATGCTGCAACAAGTCGTAGGTGGCGTTTTCAATGCGATGCAACACCATCCCATTCGGCACGGCCACACGGGCTATCACCTCGTCATAATAGTGCGCTTCGATGGCCGGCGCGCAGGCCAAAACCATCTGGCAGCAGTCGGCGAAAGAAGCTGCGGCATGCATCATGGCGGGCAAATTGTCTTTGATCTCTTGCTTTCGGCTGCCCGCCAGCAAGGCAATGATGGGTTTGTTGGGCGTTAGCTTGTGCTGTGCGGCAAACGCTTCGGTCGTGGTGTGATGGGCTTTCCGATAAGCCGCCACCTCCTCGGCCGTGGGGTTGCCCACGTAATGAATGGGGAAATGGTGCTTCCGCTCGTAGAAATCTACTTCGAACGGCAGGATGGAAAACATTTCGGCCACATCGCGCCGAATGGCTTTGATGCGCCATTCTTTCCACGCCCAAATCTTAGGCGAGATGTAATAGTAGGCCGGAATGGTCGTATGCCGCTTCAGAAACTTCGCAATGCTGAGGTTAAACCCCGGATAATCCACCAGGATAACCACATCGGGATGCCAAGCCACAATGTCGCGTTTGCATTGCGCCATGTTGCGGAAAATGGTGCGCAGATGGAGCAAAACGGGCATGAAACCCATATAGGCCAACTCGCGATAGTGCTTCACGCATGTGCCGCCAACGGCCTGCATCTTATCGCCACCAAAGAAACGAAACCGGGCTTCGGCATCGCATTGCCGCAGAGCCTTCATCAATTCGGCGGCATGCAAATCGCCGCTGGCCTCGCCTGCAAGGAGATAATATTTCATGTGTTGTGTTAAAAGTGGGTGTCCCAGCTGTGTATTTTCTGCAAAAACGAATAATCGGTGGTATCGATTTTCAGAGGTGTGACGGCCACACAACCATGCGCCAACGCCCATTTGTCGGTATCTTCGCTCGCCGGCTCGTCGTTCTGATAATGTCCGGCCATCCAAAAGTAATCGTAATTGCGGGGGTGCCTAAATCGTTCTACCTCGTTCACCCAACTCCCATGGGCCATGCGACAGGTTTTAATGCCTTTGAAAGGCGGCTGTGCGGGGAAGTTCACATTGAGGTAAACGCCCTTGGGCAAGCCTTCCTGCATCACGCGTTTCACCAGAGCGAGCACGTCACTTTGCAGGTAGCTGAGGTCGGCATCCTCGTCGTCGTTGCACGTAGAGAGGGCCATCGAAGGAATATACTTCATACAACCCTCCTTGGCTGCGCCAATGGTGCCCGAATAATGATGATTGACGGAGGCATTGTCGCCGTGGTTGATGCCACTGAGAATGAGGTCGGGCCGGCGTGCATGGCATAGTTCGCTCAGCGCCAACTTAATGCAATCAACCGGCGTTCCGTTGCACGACCACACCTCAATCTCGCCCATATTGTGGCGCTGCTTAAGGCGCAAAGGAACAGCAGCCGAGAAGGCACACGAGAAACCCGAACGTCCCGATTCGGGCGCACACACCAAAAGGTCGGCCTGATTTTTTAAAAATGAAACCAGCGTTTTAATGCCGTTGGCATGATAACCATCGTCGTTCGAAATTAAAATAAAGGGGCGATTTTGTGCCATTCTATCTGTTTTGAATTCGCCGCAAAAGTACTAAAAAAAAGTTTATTTATCGTGTTTCTCGCCCAAAATATGTACCTTTGCGGACAAAACAACGTTCTTAGAAATGGGAAAAATAATTGCATTAGCCAACCAAAAAGGTGGCGTCGGCAAAACAACAACAACCATCAATTTGGCCGCCTCGTTGGCTACGTTAGAAAAATCTGTGCTTGTGGTCGATGCCGACCCGCAAGCCAATGCCTCAAGTGGCCTGGGGGTTGACACCAAAGAGGTCGATTGCTCGCTCTACGAATGTATCATCGACCACGCCGATGTGCGCGATGCCATCTACACAACCGATATTGAAGGCTTAGATATTATCCCCAGCCACATCAACTTAGTGGGGGCAGAAATCGAAATGTTGAATTTAGAAAATCGTGAACGGGTGCTCAAAAACCTCTTAGACCCTATTAAAAAGGAATACGATTTCATCCTTATCGACTGTAGCCCTTCCTTGGGGCTCATCACGGTAAATGCACTCACGGCAGCCGATTCTGTGGTCATCCCAGTGCAATGCGAATACTTCGCCTTGGAAGGTATCAGTAAGCTGTTGAGCACCATCAAAATTATTAAGAGTAAGCTCAACCAGCAGTTGGAGATTGAAGGTTTCTTGCTGACCATGTACGACAGCCGCCTGCGTTTGGCCAATCAAATCTACGATGAGGTGAAACGGCATTTCCAAGAGTTAGTGTTCAAAACCGTTATTCAGCGCAATGTGAAACTCAGCGAAAGCCCGAGCCACGGACTACCCGTCATTTTGTATGACGCAGACTCCACCGGCGCCAAAAACCATTTGGCATTGGCAAAGGAAATTATCAACAAAAACGCATAAGCAAACATCGCAATCATAGAAAGAACAGCAATGGCAGTGCATAAAAAGTTTAACACATTGGGGCGTGGTCTCGACGCTCTGATTTCAACCGACGCAGTTAGAACGCAAGGTTCGTCAACGATTAACGAAATCGCTATCGAGCAAATCCAGGCGAACCCCAACCAACCGCGCCGCGAATTTGATGAAGAAGCACTACAAGATTTAGCGCACAGCATAAAAGAAATTGGCATCATCCAACCCATAACGCTACGGCAGATTTCTGATAATCGGTTTGAAATCATCGCAGGCGAGCGACGCTGGAGGGCTTCGCAATTAGCCGGACTGAAAGCCATTCCGGCCTACATTCGCACCATTAAAGACGAGAATGTGATGGAAATGGCACTCGTTGAAAATATTCAACGTGAGGATTTAAACGCTATTGAAATCGCCTTAGCCTATGAACATCTCTTAGAAGGTAGCGGCATGACGCAAGAGAAAGTGTCTGAACGCGTGGGCAAAAGCCGCACAGCCATCACCAACTATTTGCGCCTACTGAAATTACCTGCACAAATTCAAATGGCTTTGCAAAAGAAAGAACTTGACATGGGCCACGCGCGTGCGCTCCTTTCTATCGATAGCCCTTCGTTGCAGATAAAAGTGTTTAAAGAGATTCAGAAACACAACTATTCGGTAAGAAAGGTTGAAGAATTGGCGCAAGCATTAAAGAACGGCGAGGATATAGACAGCGGGAAAAAGAAAATCGTGGCAAAAAACCAATTGCCGGAGCCGCTGAATGAAGCAAAAAAGATGCTCACGAATTGTTTGAACGCAAAGGTGCAAATGAGTTATTCGGCTAAAGGAAAGGGAAAAATAAGTATTCCGTTTTCCAACGATGACGACCTGAAGCGCTTATTAGGCATTTTCGAACAACTAAAAGGAAAGGAATAATTGGTGATAAAGTTTTATCACGTCATCGCGATTGTCGTGCTGTTTGTGCTACCAACAACGCTTTGGGCACAACAAGAAAATATAACGGTTGCTGTTGTGGCTGATCAACAACAAGGCTATACCGCCTCTATACAGACGCAAAAAGACAGCACAACACTCGCGCACAAAAGCCAGCAACCTCGCAAAAAGATGAAACGTGATTGGGCTACTTGGAAGCCCAATCCTAAGCGAGCATTATGGCTTGGACTCATTCTTCCCGGCGCAGGACAGATTTATAACCAAAAGTTTTGGAAGCTACCTATTATATATGGTGGCATGGTGGGGTGTGCTTACGCCATTCAATGGAACAACCAAATGTATCGTGACTACGCACAAGCCTACATGGACATTATGGACAACGACCCCACAACAGCCAGTTATAAGCAGTTTGTCCATTTAGGAACAACCATCAACAGCTCCAACATAGCGCGCTATCAAGAACTCTTTAGAAGCCGAAAGGAACGCTATCGGCGCTGGCGTGATTTAAGTATCTTCACGATGATTGGCGTTTACGCGCTCTCGGTCATTGATGCTTACGTAGATGCTTCTTTGTCCGAATTTGATATTTCAAATGATTTAAGTTTGCGTGTAGAACCCGCTGTGATTAAAACGGGTGCACCATCTAATCCACTACAAACTTCAGGAGTTGGATTACATTGCAGTTTAACCTTCTAAACGGCAAAACTATAAGGCACGCTACATGCACAAGAATAAGAAAGAATAATTTAAAATGAAGAAACTCTATTTATTAGTCTTCACACTTTTGTCTCTCCCCGTTGTAACGATGCAGGCACAAGTTGTAGATGAAAATGAGACGCATGATGACGAAACTGAAATTACCGTCACCAATGCAAAAGGGAAAAAGGAAGTCATCAACCTTCCAGAGGCAATGACAATGCAGTTAGACAGTTTGATGCACTTATACAACACCAAAACCTATCTACGTCCCGACACAACGTGCAACCTGCCCGATATAAATCCGGTTTATGACGCTTCGGTATATAAGCTCCGCTTAAGCAAGCTTCCAACCATTATCGAAATGCCCTATAATGATGTCGTACAAAAGTTCATCGACTTATATAGCGGTCAACTGCGACGGTCGGTCAGCTACATGTTGGGTGCACAGAATTTCTACATGCCCATCTTCGAAGAAGCTTTAGAAGCCTATGGTTTACCATTAGAACTAAAGTATTTGCCTGTCATTGAGTCAGCCTTGAATCCACGAGCTGTCTCACGTGTGGGCGCAACAGGATTATGGCAGTTCATGCTCAACACCGGAAAGCGCTACGGTCTGACCGTAAATTCTTTGGTGGATGATCGGCGCGACCCCGTGAAATCGTCGTATGCTGCAGCACACTATCTGAGCGACCTCTATAAAATCTATGGTGACTGGAATTTGGTGATAGCAGCCTATAATTGTGGCCCAGAGAAAATCAATCAGGCCATTCATCGCTCAAAGCAAAACGACTATTGGCAGATTTATCCCTATCTGCCTCGAGAAACGCGTGGTTATGTGCCCGCATTCATTGCGGCCAATTATATTATGAACTACTATTGCGAGCATAATATATGCCCCATGATGACCGAGCTTCCCGCAAAAACGGATACCGTCGAAATTAAACGCGATTTATATTTCGAGCAAATTGCCCATGGATTAGGCATCGACATCGATCAGGTTGCCGCCCTTAATCCCCAATATCGTCGCAGCATCATCAACGGCAGTTGGCGTCCTTCTACGCTACGGTTGCCGGCCATGTTGGTGACAAAGTTCATCGACAATGAAGATTCGATTTACAATTATGCCCCAACCGACATGAACGCCAAGCGAACAGAAGTAGAAATTAACGACGAAGAGCCGACCATCGTGCGCTATAAACGCGTCTACAAGCACAGTGCCTCGGCGAGAAAAGGTAAAAACAAACATACCAAGAATAAGAGGGGCACAAAAACAGCTTCAAAGAGTATTACCATCAAAGAGGGCGACACACTCTCTGAAATTGCGGCACGCAACAACACCTCGGTTGCTAAATTAAAACGGCTGAACGGCATTCAAGGCAGCAACATCCGCGCAGGCAAAAAGCTTAAAGTGAAATAACAAAAAAGAACGAAGAGCATGAGTGAGCATGAACTGACGGAGACGAGTCGTGAAATGTTGGATGAAGAAATGGTGACGCAAGCCTTTCAACATCTTTTAGACACCTATTTGGCTTCACGACATCGCAAGAAAGTTGAAATCATCACCAAGGCTTTCAACTTTGCCAAGCAAGCCCATAAAGGTGTTAAACGCCTTTCGGGCGAACCTTATATCATGCACCCCATCGCCGTGGCGCAAATTGCTTGCGAAGAGATGGGGCTCGGCTCAACCAGCATTTGCGCTGCTCTACTCCATGATGTCGTCGAAGATACCGACTACACCATCGAAGACATCGAAAACATCTTTGGTCCTAAAATTGCCCAAATTGTTGATGGGCTAACCAAAATCAGTGGCGGCATTTTTGGAGACAAAGCCTCGGCACAAGCCGAAAACTTCAAGAAATTGCTGCTCACGATGAGCGATGACATCCGCGTCATCCTCATAAAAATCTGCGATCGCCTGCACAACATGCGCACACTGGCTTCGCAACCTGCCAACAAACAATATAAAATTGCAGGCGAGACGCTCTACATCTATGCCCCGTTGGCCAATCGCTTGGGACTGAATAAGATTAAAACCGAGCTCGAGGACCTGAGTTTCAGCTATGAGCATCCCGAAGAATATGCCGCGATTAAAAGCAAATTAGCACTGACACAAGAAAAGCGCGACGAGCTATTTGCACAATTCACACAGCCCATTCGAGAGGCCTTAGACCAAATGGGGCTGAAATACACGATTAAAGCGCGCGTAAAAAGTCCGTATTCTATATGGAATAAGATGCAAAACAAGCACGTAACGTTCGAAGAAATCTATGATATTCTTGCCGTCAGAATTATCTTCGAACCCAAGGTGCGTAGTGAAGAAATCAACGAATGTTTCAACATCTATGTGGCCATCAGCCGCATCTATAAAAGCCATCCCGACCGTTTGCGCGACTGGCTCAACCACCCCAAAGCCAACGGCTACCAAGCTTTGCACGTAACCTTGATGAGCAAGCAAGGACGCTGGATTGAAGTGCAGATACGTTCCGACAGAATGAATGAAATTGCCGAACAGGGATTTGCCGCGCATTGGAAATACAAAGACGGAGGCGAATACAGCGAGGACGAGACCGAACTCAACGATTGGCTCAGCACGATTAAAGAGATCTTAGACGACCCGCAGCCCGACGCGATGGACTTTTTGGACAGCATCAAACTCAACCTCTTTGCCTCCGAAATATTTGTCTTCACTCCGAAAGGCGAAATCAAAACCATGCCCGCAGGCTGCACCGCCTTAGACTTCGCCTTCCAAATTCACACCTTCTTAGGAAGTCACTGCATCGGCGCAAAGGTAAACCACAAGCTGGTGCCACTGAGCCACAAGCTCAACAGCGGCGACCAAGTGGAAATTCTCACCAGCAAGGCGCAACACGTGCAAGCCTCGTGGATCAATTTCGTCTCAACCGCAAAGGCACGCGCCAAAATACAAGCCATCTTGCGGCGCGACAATCGCGAGATACAGCGCAAGGGCGAAGAGACACTCACCGACTGGCTCACGCGCAACCAGTTGGAACTCACCTCATCGGTATTAGACAAGTTGGTTGAGTTGCACCATTTACAACGCCACGATGAGCTCTTTGCCGCCATCGGCAACAAGCAAATCATCTTGGGCGACCAGGACCTCGACTACCTGTTGGGCAAAGACATCAAAGAAAAAAGCACCACCACCTGGCGACGCTACGTGCCCTTTCTCCACGATAAGAAAACCCCTGCAACCACCGAGAAACCCAATAAACTGTCGCAGCTGTTCACCGTGGGCGCCGATTTCAAAAAGAAAAAGCCCATCCTCATCAACGAAGAAAACATCAACACCTATGTGTTCCCCGATTGTTGCCACCCCATTCCCGGCGACGACATTCTGGGCTACATCGATAACAGCAACCACATCGAAATCCACAAGCGCGCCTGCCCCGTGGCCAGCAAGCTCAAATCGAGCTATGGCAATCGCATTTTAGACGCCAAGTGGGACATGCACAACCTCATCTTCTTCGACACAACCATACAAATCAAAGGCATCGACCGCCAAGGCATGCTCTGCGATTTGGCCGAAGTGCTCTCCGAACAATTAGGCCTCTACATCCGCAATGTAAGCATCGGAACCAACGAAGGCATCTTCGAGGGGAAGATTGACGTGCGGGTGCACAACCGAAACGAAGTGGGAACCATCATCACCCAATTAAAAGGCATCGACGGTTTGCAAGAAGTGACCCAAATCATGTAAGCGCAGGCACCGGCACATTTTTCGCTGCATTGTTTGTCACTTCCAACAAAACTTTATATCTTTGCATCCGATGTTCGTTATAAACATCATCAAAACCATAACGCGTGTAGGTGTAAAAATGAAGACAGAAAATAAAAATATTTCGACTTTTAACAGCTTTTATTTGGCAGAACCAAATAAAAGTGTAACACACACAGGAGCGAGACCAATATAAAGGTACGCGCGACGCGCGCGTAATATACAACATAATCTCTTATAAACAAAGGGTGTGCAAGAAGTTTTTCATAAACTTTTTGCACACCTTTTTTGCGTGCATAAATGAACGGATTTACGCGCAAAAAAATGGTATGATTAGTATTCATTCAAAATAAAAAATAGTTTTAACAAAATGAAGAAACAAGCAACAAAGCGGGCATACATGAAGCCCGAAAGCAAGATTATAAAAATGCAGATTGAGCATTTGTTACAGGCCGTGAGTGATCAGCACAAGCACATCGGTCAAGGCGGAACCTATGGCGATGCCAAGCGCAACAACATGGAATGGGACGATGAAGACGAAACCACGCCCACAGCAACGAACGAAGATAACGAATAATAAGGAGGAGAACAACAATGAAACTCAAAACATATTTCAATGCCACCCTACTCTGCTTAGCCACCAACCTCTTCGCCGCCTGCTCGAGCAACGACTTTGCGAAAGATGACAATAAGGAAAACAAACAAGAAATTCCGCAAGGGGTGCACTTTACCATCAATGAACCCAAGGCAAATGCAAAGGCGCGCGTAGTGATAAACGAAGATGGAACCGTTGCGGCCAAGACACGTACTTTCATCACACACACACCAGGCATGGGTGCCGATGCCTTTTGGAGTGATAACGACTATATTTGGGTGAAAAACAATGCGGGCGTTTGGAAAAAGAGTATCTACACAGCCATAACAACGCCCGATAAAAAGCACGCCATGTTCATCCTACCGGGAAGTCTTTCTGATTACAGTGATGGTTGCAGCGTGATTTACAACATGAGCCAGCCCGCCTCCTCGCCCTTGGCCGGTAATCCCGAATATCTAAGAATTGATCATCTGCAGCCAAAAAGCCGTCCAAACGATTTCAGTGATGCAAGTGCATGGGGCGATGCAGGCATAGGAAAGGCAAAACTGGCCGATGCGCCTGGCGAGTTTGTTTTTCAACTCACCCACGGCGTGAGTTACCTGTGTTTACTGCCACGCTGCGAGAATGCGGCTTTAGGACAAAACATCATTCTCAAAAAGGTACAACTACGGGGCAACCACTATCTTACGGCGACCTTCTGTAACTTTGCGGCCGATGGTTCTGTCTACATTCCCCCGACATGGCCCACAGGCGTACCCTCTGCAATGTATGGAAATATAGATTCAGATGTAGCCAACTTTCCACTCACCAACACCACACAAGACATTACAAAAAACGGTTGCTACTTCATCATCGTCCCAGGCACCTATAACTTCACCATCATCTACACCATCAAGGACAAGGTGACAGGCATTGAAACCAATATCGAAAAGAAAGTGAATGGCGTGAATTGCAAGGCCGGCGAGATTAACGACTTCACCGCCAACTTGTCATTACGAAATCAGCCCATGTATTATACTTGGGATAGTGAAAATAATATAGGTGACCTCAAGTATGATTCCTCTTCCCCAACAACCTTATCAGCAATTACTGCAACAATTTATGCATTTGGATTTGGGGATGAGGGTCTAAGGAGGATTAGTGAGCGGCTCGCTGACCATTTTTTAAGCGAAATCATGTTAGCGAGCGGCTCGCTGATGATTTTTTAAACAGAGATTAACCGGCGGAAGCTTCCGCCACATCATTATATTTTTATATTTTGTAACTAAAACGATTAAAAATGAAA
>ERZ772807.215-NODE-215-length-38656-cov-10.730447_pt1 | contig 38656 bp, 29 predicted proteins | sample MGYA00511472_ERZ772807 | MGnify/ENA primary metagenome ERZ772807 (study PRJEB29015, sample SAMEA2737947) | human oral metagenome | biome: human oral; feature: human-associated habitat; material: dental | place: China | collected 2039 ... | reverse complement strand
TAATAGCGAGATTACCAACTTTTTAAGCAATTTTCTTATCCCGAACTCGCGTATTTTCTTGATGTATGCAACCCTGCGACAACGGTAAAAATACATTTTCTCGATAGATGCAACCCTACGGCAACGGAAAAATATATTTTCTTGATGGATGCAACCTTGCGGTAACGAAAAGATGTATTCTCAAGGCAGCAAACGGAAGGAAGAACGCGCTTTTTTTAATTAAAATCGTGCATTCGGACAGCAGAAACCATCGTCTGTCCCCTTGTTTTTTATTAATTTTGCAGTCACGATGACAATCTTAATCACACTTCTCGCTTATTTTGGCGTGCTCTTGGTTTTGAGTCGGCTCACCACACGCCATTCCTCCAACGACACTTTTTATCGGGGCAACCGGCAATCGCCGTGGCCTTTGGTAGCCTTTGGCATGGTGGGCGCCTCCATTTCGGGTGTCACGTTTATCAGCGTGCCCGGCATGGCTGTCACCACGCAGTTCACCTATCTGCAAATGTGCTTGGGCTTTGCCGTGGGCTATGTGGTGGTGGCCTTTGTGTTGCTGCCGGTTTACTATCGGCTCAACCTCACCACCATCTATAGTTATCTGCAAACGCGCTTGGGGCAACAGGCCTATAAGACGGGCGCAGGTTTCTTTTTGCTGTCGAAAATCTTGGGTTCGGCCGTCAAATTTGGTGTTATCTGCATGGTGCTACAGCGGTTTGTGCTCGACGCGTTGCACATTCCGTTTGCCCTCACCGTGGTGCTGATGATGGGACTCATTTGGCTCTACACGCGGCGCGGCGGCATTAAGACGCTCGTTTTCACCGACACGTTTCAAACCTTTTGCATGTTTGCAGCCTTGCTACTCATCATTTGGCAGGTGAACAGCGCGCTCCATTATTCGCTTTCTGATAGTCTGCGCGCCATCGTGGCCGACGAACACAGCCGCATCTTTGTGTGGGATGATTTCATGAGTCGGCAGAATTTTTGGAAACAGTTTCTCAGTGGCATCTTCGTGGTGGTGGTGATGACGGGGCTGGATCAAGACATGATGCAGAAAAACCTCACGTGCAAGGGGCTCCGCGAGGCACAAAAGGATATGTGCAGCTATGGATTGGCTTTCTTTCCGGCCAACTTGTTGTTCTTGGCTCTCGGCGTGTTGCTCATGCAGTTGGCCGCACAGCAAGGTTCGCCGCTGCCGGCATTGACCGACGATTTGCTGCCTCTTTTTGCAGCATCGGGCCGCTTGGGCACGGCCGTCGTGGTGTTTTTCACCATCGGCATCGTGGCCGCCAGCTTCTCGAGTGCCGACAGTGCGCTCACGGCGTTGACGACAACGTGGTGTGTCGACATTGCAGAGCGTCCGCACGATGAGCGGCTCCGGCGGTGCACCCATGCGCTCATGGCCGTGGCTTTTGCAGCCATGATTTTAATTTTCAATGCGGTCAACACCACAAGCGTCATCGATGCTATCTACACCCTCTGCTCCTACACCTACGGACCGCTACTGGGTCTCTTTGCCTTTGCCCTGTTCACGCGCTATCGGGTGCGCGGCCGGTGGGTGCCATGGGTGTGCATAATAAGTCCGGTCATCTGTTGGGCAGTGAGTCTTCTGACGCAACAAACAACCGGATATGAAATGGGCTACGAACGGTTGATGCTCAATGGCGCATTAACCTTCGGCGGATTGTTTATTTTCCGAGTTCGCTAAGATAGGCCTGCGCATCTAAAGCGGCTTTCGCTCCCGTGCCGGCAGCGATGATAGCTTGCTGATAATGAGGGTCACAAACGTCGCCTGCAGCAAACACGCCCGGCACGTTGGTGGCCTGATTTTGTCCTTTCAGGCAAATGAACCCTTGCTCGTCGAGCGTTATGAAATCCTTAAACAGCGCCGACTGTGGCGTGTGCCCAATGGCCAAGAAAAAGCCGTCGATGGGTAAATCGTATGTCCGTTCGTCGCTTTCGCCTTTGCGATAAACCACGTGTGCACCTTCCACACCGTTCTCCCCATAAAGCCCTAACGTGTTCGTTTCGTAGAGAATTTCGATGTTCTCGGCCTCTTCCACACGCTTTTGCATGGCTGCCGACGCGCGAAGATAGGGCTTGCGCACAATCATATACACCTTTTTGCAAAGACCGGCCAAGTAGTGAGCCTCCTCGCAAGCCGTGTCGCCACCGCCCACAACAGCCACCACTTTCTTGCGATAGAAGAACCCATCGCAGGTGGCGCAGGCGCTAACACCTTGTCCGGCATACTTCTTTTCGTCGGGCAAGCCTAAATATTTGGCTGTGGCGCCCGTCGCAATAATCACACTTTCGGCCTCAATCGTTTCGCCATGATCGGTAGTCACGGTGTAGGGTTTGCGGCTAAAGTCAACCTTGGTAATCTCGCCATCGCGCAGGTCGGCACCAAATCGGGCCGCTTGTTCGCGCAAATCCATCATCATCTGGTTGCCGTCCACGCCATTGGGATAGCCCGGAAAGTTGTCGACGATGGTGGTTTGGGTGAGCTGTCCACCCGTCTGCAAGCCCGCATAAAGCACGGGATTGAGGTTAGCCCTGCTGGCATAAAGTGCTGCGGTATAGCCCGCCGGACCACTACCAATGATTAAACATTTTACATACTCCATATTGTTTTCTCCTTTCTAAAAATAATTCGTTATGCGTCTAAAAGTTTTTCAATCTCTTGCGCAATGTGGTCCATGCTTTCAGTGGGTTCGAAGCGTGCCACCACTTGCCCTTTCTTGTTGATTAAAAACTTGGTGAAATTCCATTTAATGTCGCTCTTTGCTTTGTAATCAGGGTCGGCCTCGCTCAACATCTTGTCTAAAATGGGGTAGAGCGGATGGCTCTCATCCCAGCCGGCAAAGCCCTTTTGCTCTTTCAAAAACACGAACAGTGGGTCGGCCTCGTCGCCATTCACCTTCACCTTTTTAAAGCGTGGAAACTCGGTATTGTAATTGAGCTTGCAAAACTGGTGAATGCTTTCGTCGGTGCCGGGTGCTTGTTGACCAAACTGGTTGCAAGGGAAATCCAACACTTCAAACCCCCGGCTGTGATAAGTTTCATAGAGTTTCTCCAACGCTTCGTATTGCGGTGTGAAACCACATTGCGTGGCTGTGTTCACAATGAGCAACACTTCGTTGGCATATTCTTTTAACGCTACGGGCGCTCCTTTTCTGTCTTTAACGAAATAATCGTAAACGGTTTTCATTTTCTTCTTTGATAAATGCTGTTAAATGATGAATGCTTGTTGAAAGCCATGTGGCAAAGATGATGCCAACTTGCGTGCAAAGGTAGTGATTTTTATTTCGACAAGCGCAGGAGTATGCCACATGTTAACGCAATTTTAGAGTTGTCGGTTGCCGGCATGCAACCCCATTTTCCCGCTGCCGGTTGCTGACTCTTGGTGCCATTTTGCTCGTTTGAAAGGGAAATCCCTATTTAAAATATAGAAACATCATAGCGTAGCTCGCGCGATATTTCTTATCTTTGCGATGTTTTTAAGTAGCAGAAGAATGAATATGAAACGAATAATGTATATGAAACAGCTATCGGTTTGGAGCTTTGCCGCTCTTTTGTGCAGCGCATTGCTTTTCGCTTCGTGCGACGACGATGCCGTGGTGGCGTCTTATTTGAGTGGAACCTGGGAGGGAACGGTGTTCTCCGAAGTGGATTATGGTGGACAGGTCTATCAGATTACACGCTCAGAAGTTGAGTTTACCAGTGGTTACACCTCTGGCACGGGCTATTGGGTGGACTATTATGGACGTGGTTATGGTCGCCGCTACACCGCCAATCACATTCGTTGGCATGTGGAGAATCAAAGCATCTACATTCATTTCATCGAAGAAAACAGCAACGTGGTCATCGACGACTATCGCCTCACCGATGATTGGCTCACGGGCTATGCCTCAACATCGAGCGGTAATCGGGTGCGCATAAGGCTCTATCACACCTCATCGCCCAATTGGAACGACTATGATTATGGCTACACCAGCTATTATGGTTATGCCAAGAGTCGCAATGCTGAGGGCGCAGTGCCTGTGCAACGCAAGTATATCCGGTAAACGAAAGTCGCAAGGTCAACAGCAAAGCAGCCCACTTTCTCGTAAAAAGTGGGCTGCTTTTGTTCGTGATTTAGGTCATTTTTTATGCCATTTGTTGCATTTTTCCTGCGAAGCTTTTTCTGTTTGTTAAAAAACAACTAAATTTGCAGTCGAAAAAGAAATAAAAAATGGTAGATAGTCAGATGAAACATGATAGCATGTTGGCGCAAAAGAATTTCACTTTTGCCGCTTTTTTTATGCCTTTTTATTTGGCTCTTCCAAATAATTGTGTAACTAAAAGAACGCGCGCGCGTAATATACAACATAAATACTCGCAAACAAAGGGTGTGCAAGAAGTTTCTCATCACTTCGTGCACTCCCCTTTCGTGTGGTAATCAATTTAAGGGAGGTTCTAAAAATTAGTTCATTCATATTGCGGCTTGCCTGTCTACTCATCTTTTTAGCGGTCAGACAAGTGTCACGTCTGTGACCATTCTCATTTTCATCTTTTTATCCACTCATTTGGTTCATGTTTTTGGGGCCGGGCATAGTTATCCCTTGACAGAGATAAGCTGCGGCTGATATTTGCAGATTGTCCCAATTGCTATAACAACAGCGTTGCTGGCATTGTAAGCAACGTCATTATTTCATCATTTAGTTGCTGTTGAAGCGTGTGTAAAATAACACCATTATTTGAATGACCAAAGGGTCAGTTTTCTGGAAAACCACTAAGAGACAATACGTCAGCTTGCCCATCTGAAGTTTATTTCCAATGTTTTTATTATCCTTAAATGTGGCAACAAAGTTACTTCGATTTTTGAAATCTCACAAGTTTTCAGTGCAGAAACACTGCGAGAGCCGTTTCCTAAACGCGCTTTGTATCAGTCTATTCTTCAATAAAACGTGTATGAGTAGCTCACTTTTAGCTCACTTTTTATGCAAAATCCATACAAATGAGGATATTTTTCAGTTTTCTTAACCATAGCTATCAATTTATTCTCTAATTTTGTGGCCAACTCCTAACTAAAGATTATGAATCTAAGTAGTTTACATAAATGGACTGAGCGCATCACCTATCGGCAGAAGGTCGTAGGACTCACAACGGGCGGAATCATTGTTGGATTAGCACTTTTGTTTGCTTATACGTTGCGCCTGCATACCTATATTATCGGTGATGACCCTGCGGCGTGCGTGAATTGCCACATCATGACACCTTATTACGCTACATGGGCGCACTCTTCACATGGACGAGACGCAACGTGCAACGATTGTCATGTGCCCCATCAGAACATTGCTAAAAAATACTTTTTTAAAGGAATGGATGGCATGAAGCACGTGGCTTATTTCGTCACTAACTCCGAACGGCAGGCCATCATGGCTGAAGAAAGTTCTGCCAACGTGATTATGGACAACTGCATTCGCTGCCACACACAACTCAATCAAGAGTTTGTGAAGACGGGGCGTATCAACTATATGATGGCCAAACGCGGCGAAGGATTGGCCTGTTGGGACTGCCACCGCGATGTTCCGCACGGTGGAATGAACGGTTTGGCTAAGACACCCAACGCCGAATCGCAGGTGCCACTGCCTCCTAATCCTGTTCCCGAATGGCTACAAAAGGCTTTGGGGCGATGAGGTTAAACCTTATATTATATATAGGACAACTCATATTATATAAAAGACAACGAATAAAGAGAAATACCATCATTTGTGAAATCTAAAAGTTTAAAGAATATGGCTAAGCAATTAAAAAAATGGCAAGGCTGGATGCTGTTTGGCGGTTCCATGCTCATTGTGTTTGTTTTAGGGCTCCTCTGCTTTTCACTACTCGAACGAAGAGCTGAAGTGGCCAGTGTTTTCAACAATCGGCGCGTGCCCATGACCGACTCGATTGTCGCACAGAACGAGAAGTTTAAAGAAGACTTTCCGCGCGAGTATGAAACGTGGGCGATGACGGCCGACACCACCTTCAAGAGCATGTACAACGGTTCGCAAGAGCGCGACATCCTCAAAGCATTCCCCGATATTGTGATTATTTGGGCGGGCTATGCCTTCTCGCGCAACTACAACACGCCACGTGGCCATCGCCATGCCATTGAAGACCTTAGAAAGATTTTGCGAACAGGAAATCCAGGTATCGACGGCGACGGTGATATTCAGCCTGGAACATGCTGGACATGTAAAGGTCCTGATATACCACGCTTGATGCGCGAGAAAGGTATTGGGGCTTTCTATGGTGCAAAATGGAGTGACTGGGGGCCCGAAGTGATGAACACCGTGGGATGTTCTGACTGCCACGATGCACGCACAATGGATTTACGTCCCGCACGCCCGGCATTATATGAGGCATGGAAGCGTGCCGGTAAAGATGTAAACAAGGCCAGCCATCAAGAGATGCGCTCATTAGTCTGCGCACAATGCCACACCGAATATTATTTTGAGAAAGACAACCATCAATACTTAAAGTTCCCACAAGACAAGGGACTTACTTGTGAAGCCGCCGAAGCCTATTACGACAGTATTGGCTTTTATGACTACATCCATCCGCTGTCAAAGGCTAAAATCTTAAAAGCGCAACATCCAGGTTACGAACTCTTCAAGCAAGGTATTCACGGGCAACGCGGATTGAGTTGCGCCGATTGCCACATGCCTTATATGCAGGAAGGTGGCATTAAATACACCGACCACCACGTGCAAAGTCCGTTGGCCAAGATTGATCGCACCTGCCAAACCTGCCACCGGCAAGATGCCGAAACACTGAGACAGAATGTTTATGAACGGCAGAAGAAGGTTTATGACTTTGCTGTGAAGGTGAACCACGAGTTGGCTACAGCACATTTAGAAGCCGAGTTTGCTTGGAAGAAAGGTGCCACACAACCCGAAATGGCAAAAGCACTCAACGACATCCGCAAGAGTCAATGGCGCTGGGACTACTCCTTAGCCAGCCACGGTGCAGCCTTCCATGCACCGCAAGAAGTGATGCGTCTCTTGGCCAACGCAATGGCCTATGCCAAGGATGCCCGCATTGAGATTGCCCGAGTAGTGGCGAAGCATGGCTTCACGGGCAACATTCCACTCCCCGACGTCTCGACCAAAGAGAAAGCACAGCGCTATATCGGTCTTGACATGCCTGCACTGAACAGCAAGAAGGAACGTTTCTTAAACACCATCGTTCCGCAATGGATTCAGAAAGCAAAGCAAAATAAACGCTTCATCACACAACCCATGTAAGGAGCGCATCACTTAAGACAGAATTGATAGCTACCTCTCTGCAGCCTTTGCCAAAAAAGCAAATCAATGTTGAGCATGGCAAGCAAGGGAAGGCTATCAATTTTGCATGTCGAACTATCCTTTTACAAATAATCCTTTCAAGTAAAAATAACCCTATCTCGTACTTCTGCGAGCAAGAAAAGAACTATACCATCATGTGGAATAAACCATGGACCATTCGTGAGGGGCTTGCAATAGGTGGAGGGCTCATCATCATCGGCCAGTTGCTGCAATGCTTCACAGGCGGCATCGACTGGCAACTTTTTGCCTTTCCCGCCAACCTCATCACCCTCGGTTTCTACTTATTAAGTCTCGGTGTGCTCTACATTTTTCGCAAAAGGCTCTACGTTGTGCAATACTTTTGTACGCCATCAGCCGCTGTAGCCGCCATTGGTTTCGCGTTAGTGCTCACCTTTATCATGGGCATCACTCGACAAGCGCCAGGCGTAAGCTCAACCATCGACCCCATCGGCCTCTCGTACATGCTCACCTATTGGCCGTTCGTGCTCGTCTATCTCTGGCTCAGTAGCATCATCGCCTTGACAACACTCCATCAAATCAGCACTTTCCGCAAGCGTAAGCTCCCCAGTCTGGTATGCCACGTTGGATTGTTTATCGCGCTTGTGTGCGGCACATTAGGCTCGGCCGACCAACGCAACCTCAAGATGTACTGCCTTGCCGGACAACCTGAGTGGCGCGCCTTCGACGACCAAGGTAATGTGGTTGAATTGCCCTTAGCCATTGAGTTGCAGCGCTTCATCCTCGAAGAATATCCCGCCGAACTGCAAAAGGTGGGCATCGGCAAGGGTAAAACCAAACTTATAAAGATGCCCTCGCCCAAGCGCTATGCCAGTGAAGTGCACATCTACACCAAGGAAGGCGAAACGTTGGCCACCACCATCGAGGTCAATAAGCCAGCACATCTCGCGGGTTGGAAAATCTATCAATACAGCTACGACGAGAGTATGGGTGCCGCCCACCGCGTGAGCATCTTCCAGCTTGTGGCCGACCCTTGGCTACCCTTCGTCTATCTTGGCATCGGACTGCTACTCCTTGGCGCCGTGCTACTCTTTTTTAGTTTAGGAAAAACAAAAGATATCACATCCTCAACACCAGAACAACCATGATTTGGGAATATTTCATCTATTTCGCTATCGCTGCGATCCTCTTTTGGAGCATCGGAGCCTATTGTGCTTGGAAACGCCAACAGCGTGGCGCCTACTTCTTTACCGCTATCGGCCTCACCATCTTCTTCGCCTATATCCTCCTCATGTGGCACACACTCGAACGTCCCCCTATGCGCACTATGGGCGAAACCCGTCTGTGGTATTCATTCTTCCTCCCTCTAGCCGGTATCATTGTTTATGCGCGCAGCCGCTACCATTGGATATTGAGCTTCTCCACACTATTGAGTAGCGTCTTTATAGGTATCAACCTATTGAAACCCGAAATCCACACCAAAGCCATGATGCCCGCCCTGCAGAGCCCGTGGTTTGCTCCCCATGTCATCGTTTACATGTTTGCCTACGCCCTCTTTGGCGCCGCCACCCTCATGGCCTTATTTCTGTTGTGGAGGATGCGCGGCAGCGACTCCACGGCTCATACCTCGGCAATTCCTATGGCAACCCCCATCACCCTCTCCAGCATCGACAACATGGTAGGCATGGGTTGGGCCTTCCTCACCATCGGTATGCTCTTCGGTGCGCTATGGGCCAAAGATGCTTGGGGCGACTATTGGGCTTGGGATCCCAAGGAGACTTGGGCGGCCATCACCTGGTTAGCCTATTTGCTCTATATGCACCTGCGCCTCACATCACGGGCTAATCCACGTCTGTCGCTACGCCTGCTCCTCATCGCCTTCGTGTTGCTGCAAATATGTTGGTGGGGCATCAACTATCTGCCCTCGGCGCAAGGCATGAGCATCCACACCTACAACAGTTAGCCCATCCTGCCCTTGCAAACAGTGTCTCGCATAGTCGAAGCACGATGTGAAGATGAAATCAAGTGCAAACGGATGCACGAGCTACCCCGCTGTGCACAAAAAATGGTGCCTCGTGCAGCCTATTCACTATCTGACGAAGACAGATGATGCGGCACGTGATGAAATGATTCTACCTTAGTTTGCAGGGGTATGCTCGCATGCGTTAATTCCTCGTTTTGAACCGGATGCATACTGGTTTGCGCAACCTAATGGTTTGCTTTATCGCGAGCAAGCCTGTTTCGGCATCACGTGCAAACACCTGGATGCAGTTGCCGTCACGACAGGCACAAAGCAGATAGCGACCATTGGGTGTGAGAGCGAAGTTGCGCGGATGGAGCTCGGTGGGTTGATAGCCCACCTTGCTGAGTTTACCCGTGCCGGCATCTACCTTAAAGATTGAAATGCCGTCGGCTTTCAAGCGGTTGCTGGCATAAAGGTAACGACCATCGGGCGAGAGATGTACGTCAGCACCGCCACGTCCGCCCACACTGTCCGAGGCTATGGTTTGCAAACGCTCCAAGTGATACCCTTTCCATTTGAACACTGTCACGGCACCACCTAATTCGCTCATCACATAAACATAGCGTCCGTTGGGTGCAAAGGCCATGTGGCGCGGTGCTTCACCGCGGGGGAGGCGTCCGACCACGCCCAAAGGCTTAAGCGATGTGGATGAGGTTGGTTTGAAACATAGCAATTGGTCGGCGCTGAAATCAGTGGCATAGATGCAACCATTCGGCGCAAAGCGTGCGGCATGCACGTGAGCTGTGTTTTGCGGGGCAGCAGCATGGGTGTCGGCATGTCCTGCAAACCGATAGCGACACGACCCAATCAGACCATTGCGTAGCACGGGAAACACGCTCATCGTGCCACCAGAATAATTGGCTGTGAGCACCATACGCCCGTTGGTTTCCACAAAGCATGGGTCTTCTCCACCTGTGAGCTGACGATTGAGCAATCTCATCCGGCCCGTGGTCTCATTCAGGCTCACGGTGCAAACAGCCGCATGGCTGTCGTTGGTCTCACTCACCACATACAGCAGGTGCGGCCGATGCGCAAAGGTGAGATACGAAGGATTGGTCATAGACAGCGAATCGAGTAGCATGGTCTCTCCTGTCTGCTGATTAAACATGAAGCTGTAAAGTCCTGTACTGCCTGTGTCTGTATAGGTACCCACTACCATGGTGAGTCCATCGCCCGCCCACATTGACAGCGAAAAAGTAAATGCCGAGCATAGCAGCATTTGCATCCGTTTGCTAAAATTCATCATTGTTTGTCACTAATTAAGTTCATTTTACGTTGCAATATTCGCAATTATTTCTGAGAAAAGCAAACATTTTAGTTACCGTCTTACTTGCCATCCACAAAAAACCACTGCAACCCACGCCCCCATTCAAATTAATTTTATATATTTGCACAACAATAATTTATTCATTCAATTTACCATTTATCTATGCAAAAGAAGCTCCCACTAATGGTGCTCGCGGTGTGTTGTTCCACCCTCGCGTCGGCACAGAGCAACCAAACGCAGCAAACGGCAAAGTCGTTAGACGAAAACGCTTTCACCTTCACCGAGGCACAGTTGGGCGAAGACGACAACATGAGCCAAAACGTAACCATCCTCAATTCAACTACCAACGCCTACGCCAACGAAGTGGGCTTTCTATTCTCGCCCATGAGGTTTCGCTATCGTGCCTTTAACCAAAAGTACAACGAGATTTTCATCAATGGCGCGCCAGTAAATGATGTTGAACGCGGCCAGTTTGCTTTCTCTTCCATCGGCGGTCTGAATCAGCAAACGCGCAATGTCGACTTCTCACTTCCGTTCGAAGCCAACAATTATGGTATGACTGCCATGGCAGGTAGTAACAATTACAACTTCCGCAGCGGCAGCATGTCCACAGGACAGCGCATCAGCCTTGCCGGTGCCAACCGCAACTACACGCTGCGTGGCATGTACACCTATAACAGTGGCTTCAACGCTAAGGGCTGGGCTTTCAGTGCTGGCCTCACCTATCGTTGGGCTAATCGCGGCTATGTGGAAGGCACTTTCTACAATGCCCTCTCCTATTTCCTCGGTGTTCAGAAGCTCATGGGCAACCACAGTCTGAGCTTTGCTACATGGGGCAACCCCACCGAACGTGGCGCACAGGGTGCAGCTACCGATGAGAGCTTTTGGATTGCCAACAACAACCAATACAATCCCTATTGGGGCTACCAAAATGGCAAACGCCGTAACTCGCGTGTGGTGAACGACTTTGCGCCAACTGCGCTACTCACGTGGGATTGGAACATCAACAATGCCTCGAAGCTCACCACCACGCTGCTCGGGAAATATAGCCTTTACAAGAGCACCAAGCTCAATTATAACAACGCCGACAACCCACAACCCGACTACTACAAGCTGCTGCCCAGTAATTTCTATGATGTGTGGGGCAAGAATAGCCACGCACAAACCGCACAGAACTTGGCCGACTGGAAGCTGGCCTACGAGTGGTTGTCAAGCGACAAAGCTCACCGCCAAATCAACTGGGATCAGCTCTATGCTGCCAATCGCAACATCAATCAGCAAGGTGGCGATGCCATATACTATGTGCAAGCACGCTACAACAATAATCTTTATTTTACGTTGGCTTCAACCCTGACAAAGCACTTCACCGCCAAAAGCACGCTAAACATCGGCGTCACAGCTGCTGCCAACAAGGGGTTCCACTATCAAACGATGGACGATTTGCTTGGTGCCAACAGTTTCCACAATATCAATAACTACGCCATCGGCACCTATGCAGCCAACTCGTCGGCCGTACAATACGACTTAAATCGCATGAATGCACAGGTGAAAGAGGGCGATCGCTTCGGCTATGACTACACCATCAATGTCGTTCGCGGCAACGCATGGGCTAGCTACACCGAAACTTTCCGCAACATTCACTATAGCGTGGCTGGGAAAATAGGCTACGATGGCATGAACCGCGACGGTAAAATGCGCAACGGTTTGTTTGCCAACAATTCGTTTGGTAAGAGCAAAACGGCTAATTTCCTCAGCGGTGGTGGCAAGACAGCTGCATCGATTGACCTGAGTCATGGCCATGTGTTCTCGTTGGGATTGGGCTTAGAAAGCAAGGCTCCCACTGCCTATGTAGCCTTCCAAGCGGCCGAAATGAACAATGATTTCGTGCGCGATTTGAAGAACGAACTCATCTTCAGCAGTGAGGCTTCCTATCAATACAGCACCTCGTGGTTGCATGCTAACCTCAACGCTTATTATAGCTACGTGGGGCATGCCACAGAATGGACGTGCTTCTATTTCGACGATATCAATTCGTTCTCCTACAACGCTCTCAGCAATCTGAAAAAAGCTTATTATGGTGTGGAACTCGGTTTGCGCTTCAAACTCACATCCTACCTCGACCTAAAAGCTATCGGAACGCTCAGCGAAGCGAAAAACATGAGCAACGCCCACGTGCGCTACCTCAACTCTACGCAAGGGGTTTACAATGACGATGAAGCATTGGTGAAGGGTATGCGCGAGAGTGGAACACCTCTTACTGCAGCCAACTTGGGACTTAGTTTCCATCAAGGCGGCTGGTTTATCGACCTCAACGGCAACTACTACGACCGCATCTATCTGGGCTACTCACCCTACTATCGCTACGCGTCGGCACTCCAAAAGATTGGTTCCATTGATGACAAGGGCAACTATATCGTTTCACCACAGGATAAAGGCCATGGTGGATTTATGCTCGACGCCAGCATTGGCAAGAGCATTCATCTGAAAAAAGGTTCGCTCTCCATCAATCTCATGGTGACCAACCTGCTCAACAACCAAAAGATTGTAACGGGCGGTTACGAGCAGAGCCGCAGCGACTATTCCATTAAAAACGATGGGAGCACCAGCAGCCGCACCTACAGTTTCTCACGCAATCCGAAGAAATACTATGCCTATGGTATGAACGGCATGTTGCAAGTAGCTTATAAATTCTAATTCAAATAACCCGAATATGAAGCATTTAAAATATATCCTTCTGGCATGCGCTGGTCTACTGATGACCAGTTGCATGAATGGTGATTGGGATTCTGTCGACACTCACTACACACGTGGTAACAGTGCTATCACCGAAACCCATGTCATCTCCATTGCACAGCTCAAGAGCAATTACGCAACACAGTTGGCACAACCCTATGGCATGGCCGAGATTACCGACGATATTCAGATCAAAGGCTACGTCACAGCCAACGACAATGGTGGTAATGTGTTCAGCCAAATCGGCCTGCAAGACGCTACCGACGCCATCATCATTGCCATCGGCGACAACGGTATCTATGGCTATCTGCCCGTGGGTACCGAGATTTTAGTGAACCTCAAAGGTTTGTACATCGGCAACTATGGCTATCAGACACAGATTGGAACACCCTATACCAACAACAATGGATTAGAGTCGGTGAGCCGCATGTCGAAAATTCGTTGGTATCAGCATTTCAACTACACCAACAACACCGTTGCAGTCACACCCTTGGAGTTTGATAAAACCAAACTTACTGATGCAAACTATCTCGCCAAAAACGCCGGCAGACTGATGACTATCAAGAATGTGGCTTTCCAACAAGCCGGTACAAAAGACTATGCCAACCGTACCGATGTAGTCAACAACAACGCCTGTGAGCGCGCTTTGGTGGGCCTCAACGAAAATAATATTGTTGTACGCACCAGCATCTATGCCGACTTTGCGGCTGACAAGCTGCCCACCGGCAATGTAAACATCACAGGACTCTTCACACGTTATAACAACAAATGGCAGATTGTCATTCGCCAAGCCAGCGATGTCGAAACTGCCCACTAAGAAAGATATACAATTTAAATACAAACAAAATGAAAAAGATTATCAACGCATTATTTCTTTTGGCCATAGGCGTTATGACATTCAGCAGTTGCAGCGATGTGCCCGCCCCCTATGATACGCCCAACCAAAACGACAACAATCCAACAAAGCCCGTGACAGCCGAGCCTGCTGGTAGTGGAACCGAAACCGATCCCTACAATGTGGCAGCCGCCATCAAACTGTTGAAGGCACAACCGGCCGACCAAAACACGGCACCGATGTATGTAAAAGGTGTGATTGTCGAAATCAAGAAGGTTGATACGGGCACCTATGGTAACGCCGATTACTACATCATCGACAAGGACTATCCTAACCACAAGCTCAAAATCTTCCAGAGCAAGTTTCTTGCCAATGCGAAATTTACAGCAGCCAATCAAATTAAGGTAGGTGATGTAGTCGTTATTTATGGTCCATTCGTTAACTATCAAGGCAACACACCCGAGACGGTTGGCAAAAGTGCTACTTATATTTACAAGCTCAATGAAAAAGGTGGTGGAACGGTTACGCCGCCAACACCCAGCACACCCGCAAACACTGAGGCCACAGCTTACACGGTTACACAAGCCATCAACTTGATTACCAATAATCAAGCGCCCAAGGCCGAGGTCTATGTAAAAGGTATCATTAGCAAGGCTCCTACCTACAACGCTATCTACAAGAGCCTCACCTACTACATCTCTGACGATGGAACAACCACCAACGAGCTGCAAATCTTCTCGGGTAAGAGTTTCAATGGTGCCGATTTCACATCAGCTAACCAGCTGCAAGTGGGGCAAACCGTTGTCGTGCTCGGCGTAATCAAAGCCTACACCAACAATACAACCCACGTAACCATCAACGAAATGGATAAGAACAACAAACTTATTTCGGTGAACGGCGGCACACAACTCATTCCTGGTACAACACCTCCCCCAACACCTCCTACTCCATCAACGGGAACAGAGGTTACAGCTGCAAGCTTTGGCATAACCAATAGCAAAGAGTTTGGTACACAAACAATGTCCGATGGTACCACCGTTACCACAGCAAAAGGCTCTAACAACAACGCTCCTAAGTTTTATAGTGTTGGTGGCGGAACCATTCGCATGTATCCTGGCAACACCATTTCTTTCAATGCAGGCAGCAAGCAAATTGCTTCTATCACACTTTTCTGCGATGAATATAAAGGCGAAAAATACACTGCCAGTGGAAATCTTGGGACAACATCCGGAACCGTTGCACTCAACGGTCTCAAATATAACATCATCGGTATTAACGCTGCTACTGTAACATTCACTAATAACGCCACAGGCTCAGGTGCCCCATCGCAACTTCGGATTAAGAAGTTTGTCATCACCTACGCCAACTAAGCGTTTAAAAACGTTTTAAATAAATTTGGCAGGCTGCAAAGATTTCATTAACTTTGCAGCCTGTTAGCGTAGTAACAATTTTATAAATTATAATCATCAACGAAATGAAAAAAGGTATTCACCCAGAAAACTATCGCCCCGTCGTATTCAAAGATATGTCCAACGGCGATATGTTCCTTACAAAATCTACAGCAAGAACCAATGATACTGTAGAATTTGAAGGCGAGACTTACCCCGTGGTAAAGATTGAAATCTCAAGCACTTCTCACCCCTTCTACACCGGTAAGAGCAAGCTTGTTGACTCAGCTGGTCGCGTTGACCGCTTCATGAACCGTTACGGTAAGTTGAAAAAGTAAATATATCTTTTGCAAAGAATATATTCCATTTAAAATGTGTTCAAACGTAGTTGCATATACGTTTGAGCACATTTTTTTATTTTCCCCACGCAAAAAACAAACAATGAAACACAAATCACTCATCTTCACCATCGGCTGGGTCATGCTTGCCTTGTTAGCATGCGGTGGTACTGACCAGCCCGACCTCGTTCTTCAGCAGCCAAAGCGTTCAACCAACAACAATCAAAACACGCCATCCATTGGCATGCCCATAGACATTACGCGATTAGAATTTCCAAAACTCCACGGCAAAGGCAGTTCGGTTTATGTCTATCGCGCACCCGACCCCACCAACGCCGCTCATCAAATCATGAACTATGCCTTGGAATGGGATCACACCAAACGTGCACAGCGTTGGAGTTGCTGGATGAGCACCGCGCCCACCAGAGTGAAAAACTGGAGCCGCGCCCAGTGGAAAGCCGACAAAAAATGGCATGGAGACCCCTTTCAATGGGCACCCGAAATCCCCAATGGCGAACAGCCACCCGTGAAAAATGAATTCAGCCAAAGCCTGTTTCCCGATGGCTCCAAAGGCTATGACCGTGGACACATCTGCGCTTCTGAAGACCGCATCTACTCAAAAGAGGCCAACGAGCAAACTTTCTATATGGCCAACATGCAGCCTCAGGTGCACAATTTCAATGCGGGCATTTGGATGAAAATGGAAGATTGCCTGCGCAGCCATCTGCAATCAAGCGACACCTTATATATATGTAAGGGCGGAACCATCGATCAGGCCGACCAAATTTTGAGCTATACGCGCAGCAAGTTCATCGTACCCAAATATTTTTTCATGGCTGTGCTGCTCAAAAACGCGTCGGGCTACCATGCCTTCGGCTTCTTCATTGAGCACCGTAACCTCACGATGAAGCAAATGAAAGAGCTGGGCATCAGCACTCGATTAACCGATTACATGGTTAATATTGCTGAATTGCAACGCCTCACAGGCATCGACTTTTTCTGCAATCTGACAGATGACATCGAAAATAAGGTGGAAAATAAAGCCCTGCAAGCGGTGAAGTTCGATTTCAAAGATTGGGGCATTAACCAATAATCCATTTCTTTCAGCCCTCTTTGTCAGTCGTAGCATGTGGAAAGAGATTCGTTATAATAAATCGAAAGCAATTCCAACAACTTTAGAAATAAAATTGTAAATTTGCCAACGCAATCATCTTTTAGCGTATTCAGCGATATGAAATCATTCAAGTTTGGGCTTCTTCCGCGCATCCTCATCGCCATTTTGTTGGGTGTGGTCTGCGGCAATGTGTTTGGCGAATCCCTTGTGCGCATTTTTATCACGGTCAACAGCATTTTTGGTCAGTTCTTAGGTTTTATGATTCCGCTCATCATCCTGGGCATGGTGGCTCCGGCTATTGCCAACATTGGCAGTATGGCGGGCCGCATTTTGTTGGTGACGGTGGTGCTGGCCTATGCCGACACAGTGCTGGCTGGCCTGTTGGCCTATGGCACAGGCAGCTGGCTCTTTCCGTCGTTGGTGTCGGCCACACAAGGTGTTCACATCGAACAGCCTCATGCGTTGAAGCCTTTCTTTGAACTCAACATTCCCGCTTTGATGGATGTGATGAGCGCTTTGGTACTGGCTTTCATGGTGGGTTTGGGTGTGGCCTATGGCAAAGGCGACGTGTTGAAGCGTGGGCTGAATGAGTTTGGCACCATCGTTGAGCGCGTGATTGAGAAAATCATCATTCCCTTGCTGCCCATCTACATCTTTGGCATCTTCCTGAATATGACCTATAGCGGCGAAGCCTACCACATTCTTTTGGTGTTTGCCAAAATCATTGTGGTGATTTTTGTGCTCCACATTGTGGTGCTGCTCTATGAGTTTGTGGCCGCAGGTGTGTTTGTCAAGCAAAACCCGTTTCGCCTGCTTTTCAACATGTTACCCGCCTATTTCACGGCCTTAGGCACATCGTCTTCGGCAGCCACCATTCCTGTGACGCTGAAGCAAACGCTCAAGAATAGGGTAGACGAGGGCGTAGCCGGCTTCACCATCCCTTTGTGCGCTACGATTCACATGTCGGGCTCCATGATGAAGATCACGGCCTGTGCGCTCACCGTTTGCCTGATGAATGGCCTTCCCCACAGTTTCCCACTCTTCCTCAATTTCATGCTGTTGCTGGCCATTTGCATGGTGGCCGGTCCGGGCGTTCCCGGTGGTGCCGTGATGGCCGCATTGGCTCCGTTGGCCTCCGTGTTGGGCTTTGGTTCCGAGGAGCAAGCGCTCATCATCGCCCTTTATATTGCGATGGATAGCTTTGGCACAGCCTGCAACGTGACGGGTGATGGAGCCATCGCCGTGGTGGTGAACAAAATCTTTCGCAAACGGCCTGTTGCCGTGTAATCGTTGCGCCAGCATGCCGTTGCCGTCGTAGGTTGTCACATTTCCTTTCACCATCGCGTGCCCACACCATGCAGCCGCGCCCGTTGTAAGGCTAGTTTTAAAGCGAAATCATGTTAGTGAGCGGCTCGCTGACCATTTTTAAAGCGAAATCATGTTAGTGAGCGGCTCGCTAACCATTTTTAAAGTGAAATCACATTAGTGAGCGGCTCGCTGACCGTTTTTAAAGCAGAATCACATTAGTGAGCGGCTCGCTGACTATTTTTAAAGCGAAATCGCATTAGTGAGCGGCTCGCTAACCATTTTTAAAGCGAAATCATATTAGTGAGCGGCTCGCTAACCGTTTTTAAAGCAGAATCACGTTAGTGAGTGGCTTGCTGACCGTTTTTAAAGTGAAATCATGTTAGTGAGCGGCTCGATGATGATTTTTTAAATGAAATCACATTAGTTATTGCTTCACTAACCGGTTTCAAAGAAAAAATGCGTTAGTTATTGCTTCACTAACTCGTTTCAAAGAAAAAACACGTTAGTTATTACTTCACTAATCCGTTTCCAAGAAAAAATACGTTAGTTATTGCTTCACTAATCCATTTCCAAGAAAGAATGCGTTAGTTATTGCTTCACTAGTCCGTTTCCGAGCAGAATCACGTTGTTCATTACGGAAAAACAAAATGGCCTTAGAGCAAACGAAAGTATGGAAACAGATGCCCAGTTCGGTTTCGAGTCGTTCCTTATCAATCGGGGCGACAATGCCACCGCGCAACGCCTTTGTTTATCTTTAACTATAATCGAAAACGAGCTATATACACCTTTGCGAATTGCTCTATTGTCTTATCCGAATAGCTACCACCTTTCGCATACGCTAAGTCCATGATTTCAATCGTCAATTTATCTATTTCTATTGAATCTACAACAATAGAATTTTCACTTAATTGACGTTCTATAATACGTTTGCATCTTGCAATGTCATTACTTGTCGCGTAGGGTATCATAATTAATGTAAATCTAAATATTCAATTTTATCTACTTTCCCGTCTCTGCATCCTCGTACTGCCCTTGGTACTTGAATAGAATGAACGCGGATGGCCGGTTTCCTTTGCCGGCCGTAGATGTAGAGCTCGGTTTCGAGGCGCTCCTTATTAATAGGAGCGACGATGCCGCCGCGCAATACCATTTCTTTGAATACTAAGTTCCCAAAGATACGTGTATATGGCAGGCTAGCGAGCCTTTTCTATTGTACTATAATTCTTCAATAAGAGCTTTCCTAAGAAAATCGTTGATTGATTTAGCTATAATAGTTATTTCTGTAAGGTCTAAATCTCCCAGAGGACATTTAAAAATTGAATAAGTCTTATCCAATAAAAGTCCATAACAAATACCTCCGCCATCTGTTCCTATTCCTACAAATTTTTTAGAGAGATATTTTTGAATTAGGTATTCCTTATTTAACACGACTAGGTCTTCTATTTTCCAAAGTGAAATATAGTTTTCTCCAATAAAACCTTCGCCACCATTACTCCACTCTAAAAAGGTAACGTAGTCTTTAGGAAAAACAATATTTAATTGTTTCTCGATTATTGGAATCAATTCATTGTTAACTCCAGGGTTCTTATTCCAATTACCAACTATCTCTTGTATTATATTTTTCATAAATCGTCATTTTAATGAAGTCCTTTAAAATACTCTTTTGCAGTTTTAATTGCTTTCCTAATTACTTTTTCAGGAACACCTGCCGCTTTTCTGCCTTGAAGGTCATCGACTCTTCAATGCCTTGAAGCCCTTTATTACTCGTATAATGGCGTAATCGAATAATATCCAATCCCAATATATCCACCCACATATTCGTGTCAGACACATACCCATACCGTGTAGGATTATTTCCTGCCAGCCCTATCGGGGCTTGACAGATGTAACTCCCCGCATTCGGGTCGTAATACCTGAACCGATTATAATACAGTCCTGTCTCTGCATCCTCGTACTGCCCTTGGTACTTGAATGGAATGAACGCGGAGGGGCGTTTCCTTTGCCGCCCGTAGATGTCCAGCTCCTGCTCCCACACCTTGCTGCCTTGTTTGTCGTAGGTCTGCATGGGCGTGCCGAGGTAGTCGGACACGATGGAGAAACACTCACCGTTGGCAACCAGCTTGGCGGCAGGCACGAACGTGTCTTGCTCGAGGATTCATGTAACTACGTTCTCTTCCGATTCGGCTGTCTCCGTCCATTCGTGCAGTGGCACGTTGCCATTCTAGAAAAATTGTTGATTTTGCCAAATGCAACTTACTGCTGAATGATCTGAAGAGTGGAAGTTTACAATGATACGACCTCCCACTTTTTTTCCATTTGGAATATCTTTTTTTTGAATCCAACAACCAGTTTCCTCCTTTCCTTAACAAAGTGTAAATAAACTCTTCTTGCATAGGTCTCTCCCTTTTTGTGGTAATTAATACTTTATTTTCACTCTCACTTGCAGTAATTATTCTCTCTTCTTTTGGGTCGTATTCAAATGAGCCTTCTTCCCCATATGATATAGTGTTAGGACGCCCATTTTGTCTTTTCCTTTCAGTGCAATATTCTGAAAATATTTCAGTTAGCATTTGCTTTTGCAACCTAAATTGTTCTGTTTCGTCAATATCTTCCTCTTCAATCCTATTACATGCTTTTTCCCACGAATTCATTGCTTTAATGAAATTAGAGAGTTTATTTTTAGCAATTTCAATCTTGTCCATATTTAATTTACATTAATGAGTATTTTTGAACGTTTTCTTAATTTTGCTCTTGTCTGGTGCGGTTGCAGTATAAGTTATTTTTGTTGGACGCGTTCGTCCGTTTCGAAGAGTTTACTCATGGTACACGATAGAGTTGCGCCACTTCACAGCTAAATTAGTGCTTAGCTGGAATAAGACTGTCAAACATGTTATAGCCACATTGTAACATCTGTGTTATTTTATTAGTGCATCATGTAATTTTTCCTTTTCAGACCATTTTAATCTATTATTGCATTGATTTTGTTCAACAAATTCTTTGCTCTTTCTAAAAGTAGCAAGTTAATGTCAACTCCGTTATCCAAAAATTCTTTCAAGAAAAATCTTATTCGCATGAGAGCCTCAGTCCCTGTCGAACTATAATTAATAGCATCAAGCACTTCTTGTGAAATAAATTGATACCCAAATTCATTTAAGTTTTCAGCTAACTTTATAGATTCCTCATATATATCCATTTTAAAGTGTATTAAATGTTATTATTTCTACTCCATCAGTAGGAGTTACAACTTCTATTCCACCACCAGAATTTGTTCCTACTGGTGGAGCTGCCCTGCTTGTCGTAGGTCTGCATAGGTGTAGCGAAGTAGCCGGAGGTGATGGTGGAGTGCCCGCTGTTAGCCACGGGTTTGGCTGCAGGCACAAACGAATCTCTTTCAAACAGGCGAGCGGCTATAAGTTGGCCTAATCTTGTTGATGCTTTTAGGTTAAACCTACTAACAATGAATCTGTTTTTACTATCCGCGGGGTTGACCGATGACGGAAAGTGGAAGGAGAGCCGTTACCAGTGCAAAGGTAAAACTTTTTTCGATATATCCTTTCTTACGACCGCATCGTTTTTAATTGTTCGTCCGTGGACGAACGCATGCTTTTCTCATTTTTAGCTGTTCGTCCGTGGACGAACGCATGTTTTTTTCGTTTTGGGTTGTTCGTCCATGGACGCTCGTGTGTTTTTCTCATTTTGGGTTGTTCGCCCGTGGACGCTCGCATGTTTTTTTCATTTTCGGCTGTTCGCCCATGGACGAACGGTGTTTTTTCAACTGATTCTATTGGTGCCAAATCGTGTTCGAAAGTATTTTTATCAAGGTAAAAGCGTTGCAGTTTCGTTTCTTTTTTATAATTTTGCAATCGTAAATTATAAGTGCATATTGCTTACAGATAGAAAAATTAGAACTTGTTCATTTTAGAAAACATTATGAATAGCTTTGCGACAGCTTAAATTCTTCGCATGCACGACACAAAAAAAGATTTGTATTCCACCTATTAAAATTCCCATTATAATGAGAAAATTGCAGAATATTAGATGCATCCATCGCTTAGGAATGTTGTTGTTTCTGGGCTTTTTGTGCATGGGGCCATGCTGTTTTTCGACTTTGGCACAGACGCAAAACGAAGTCAAAGTGACCTTGTCGCTACGCAATGCCACGGTTGAAACGTTTGCCAATGAAATTGCTCGTCAAACGGGTTTGACCATTTCCTATGCGGATAACGATGTGAAAGCACTTAAGGGTGTTACCTTTGATGTGCGCGAACAGCCTTTATCCAGCATGCTCATCACCTTGAGCAACCAACTTCCCTTAACTTATCGCATCGAAGGCAACACGCTTTATTTGGGTAGCAGCAAAGCCAATCAGCGCAAGAAAGGCATTTATGGCCAGGTGACCGATGGCAATGGCGAGCCTTTAGTTGGTGCTATCGTGCGTGTGGAAGGTGTGAATGGCGGTTTTGTGACCGATGTGAATGGTGAATATCAAGTGCAGACCGATTTGAAAGAAGCCAAAATCACAGTGTCGTCGGTGGGCTATAAAACCGTTACAAAGATGATAAAACATGGTGCTTCGGGCAATATCGTGATGCACGAAGACACGCGCGAAATACAAGAAGTGGTGGTTACGGGCTACGGCACGAAGAACAAAAACTCGTTTACCGGTGCGCAAGTGGCCGTTAGTCGCGACCAACTGATGAACATGGGCACCAAGAATGTGCTGCAAAGCCTGTCGGCTTTTGTTCCGGGTATGGTGGTGCTCGACGATAACGTCAAGGGTTCCGACCCCAATAAGTTGGCCGATATCAACATTCGCGGTCGCGCCACCTTCGAAGGGCAGGCCAACACGCCCGTCTTTGTGGTCGATGGCTCGCAGGTTTCTGCCGAATATGTCTACGATATGGATATGAACGATATCGAGTCGGTCACGGTGTTGAAAGATGCTTCCGCCTCGGCTTTATATGGCGCCAAGGCTTCGGCGGGTGTCATTGTTATCACCACCAAGGCTTTGAAGGGTGGAAAGTTGAAACTGAATTATAGCGGAACGGTGCGCCTCTCGACGCCCGATTTGCACGATTATCATCTGCTCAATGCTGCCGACAAACTCGAATACGAGCGTCTGGCGGGCTTGTTTAAAGACAGCGACCCCACGCGGCAATACACGTTGGATCGCGATTATGCGCGGCTTTTCAATGAGGTGCAGCGTGGTGTTGACACCGATTGGCTGTCGAAACCACTTCGCAATGCTATCTCGCAGAGCCACAGCGTGAGCTTGGATGGTGGCGATGAGCGTGCCAAATATAATCTCGGAGTGCGCTATGGCAACGATGCCGGTGTCATGCGCGGGTCGGATCGCACACGTCTCTCCACCAATTTCAAGCTCTCTTACAATGTTTCGGGCAAATTCTTTGTGTCGAACAATGCCACGATTTCGTCGGTAACGAGCAACACTTCTCCCTATGGTGATTTCGGAACTTGGGCGCAACAAAATCCATACGAAAATCCTTATACGGCCGATGGCGAGCTGCGTAAGTCGTTCTATCACGACATTGCCAACCCGCTTTACGAAGCCTCTTTGGGCAGTTATGGCAAGACCAACACCTTTGAATTCCTCAATACCACCAACGTGCAGATTTGGTTTGGTGAGAAATACCGATTGGATGGCGACTTCTCTATCGACAGAAGTAAGCAGGACTCGCGCCGTTTCACGTCGCCTTTCTCGTATAATGAGATTCTGACAAAGTCGGCCGATCAACGTGGTTATTTAGATGATAACTGGGTGAACACAACTACTTATCAAGGAAAGGTGATGCTCTCTTATAATGATTACATCTTTAAGAAGTTGTTTTTAACGGCTATGGGCGGCAGCAGCATCGAGTCATCTTCGGTTGATGCTGCAGGCTATCGCTCCATCGGTTTCTATTCCGACAAGCTCGGTCATCCGGGTTTTGCCTCGTCCTATGCGCTCAACAGTCACCCATCGGGTTCCGATACGCAATCGCGTGGTGTAGGTTTCTTTGTCAATGCCAACACCATTTGGGATAACAAATATTTCTTAGACTTGATTTATCGTTACGAAGGCTCTTCAAAGTTTGGTAAAAACAAGCGCTTTGCACCTTTCTGGAGTGTGGGCGGTGGATGGAACCTTCACAACGAAAAGTTTATGAAAGGGTTGCCCATTCAGTTGCTGAAGCTCCGTGCCAGCGTGGGCTATTTGGGCAACATCAATTTCAATCCCTATCAGGCACTGACCACTTATAGTTACAGCAACAGCTTGAATTATGGAAAAGGAACCGGTGCTGTGCCCATCACCATCGGCAATCCCGATTTGAAATGGGAACGCACTTTGAGCACAAACATCGGTGTTGACTTCACGGCCTTGCGCGGAAGAATCGACCTCTCGGCCGACTATTACATCAAGAACACCGACAATTTGCTTTTAGATATAACGAAAGCGCCTTCTATCGGTGTGACAACCTCGCGTGAAAACATCGGTGAGGTGGAGAATAAAGGTTTTGAAATGCGCCTGCGCACCATCCCCATTCAGAATAAAGATTGGCAATGGTCCATTGGGTTCACCTATTCTTATAATAAGAACAAAATCAAGAAAATCAGTAATGCGCTGCGCGAACAAAACGAGAAAAACCTTGCTAAAGGTGGTGTGGCGCCGCTTCCTGTGTATGAAGAAGGCCAGTCGCTCACAGCCATCAAGGTGGTTCCTTCGGCAGGTATCGACCCCATCACAGGACAAGAGGTCTACATCAAGCGCAGCGGGCAATACACTTTTGTGTATAGTCCTAACGACAAAGTCATCTTTGGCGATAGCAACCCTTATGGCATTGGTGCCATCAACTCCTATCTCACCTATCGTAATTTCGCGTTGAGCGCCTCTTTCCAATACTCTTTTGGTGGCGCCTTGTACAACGAAACGTTGGCATCGAAGGTCGAAGGTGCCAATCCTAAGTATAATGCCGACCGCCGTGTGCTGAGCGATCGTTGGAAAGAAATGGGCACCATTGCACGCTTTAAACGCATTGATGACACCACAACACCCAACCAGACTTCACGCTTCATCGAGAAGAACAACTATCTTCGCATGAGCAGTTTGTCGCTTTCGTATGAAGTTCCTGTGGCATGGCTACAGAAATATGGTCTGCGCCGCATGTATTTAGAGTTGCTCACCAATGATTTATTCTATCTCTCTACGGCAAAACGCGAGCGCGGTTTGTCCTATCCTTACGACAGAAGTGTAGAGTTCTCAGTACGTTTCTCACTATAAAAAATGGCATAAGAATGAAAAAGATATATCAATATGTCTGCCTGTTCCTCTCGGTTGTCGCATTTTCATCGTGCAACGACTTCTTGGATGTGCAACCAAAAGGGCAGTTAGAGCAAAGTAAGATGTTCGATGATATGATGGGTTTCGAGGATGCTATGTTTGGTATCTATGCTAAAATGGCAGCCGGCGACCTCTATGGAGAGAACTTATCGTGGGGCATGATTGACCAGATTGGGCAGCAATTTGGCTATGACAATCCGCAAGAACTCACCTATCATTTCAACCATTATGACTATCGCAATCAGCAAGCACGCAATGTGATTGATAAGGTGTGGGCTAAACAATATGAAGTCATTGCTTGTATCAATAATGTATTAGTGCATGTAGACCAAAAGAGTTTTGCGCCCGAAGAGCGTAAACACATGAAAGGCGAATGCTTGGGGCTGCGTGCTTTCCTGCATTTCGATGTGGCACGCCTGTTCTGCAACGACTATACACGCAGCAATGCCACAACCGAAGGATTGCCTTATGCTACGACGTTTAATTTGAAAAACAAGGAGAAGCACACCTTGTTTGAAACATTCCAACTCATTTTAAACGATTTGAATGAGGCCGAAACGTTGTTGGCCGATGACGACGATGTAAGCTATGACGGCACTTTCCAGCGCGATTACAGCAAAGGGCGCGTGATGCTTTTCAACAAGTATGCGGTGAAGGCCACCAAAGCACGTGTGTATTATGCGATGGGAAACTACACCGAAGCTGCGCGCTGTGCACGCGAAGTGATTGCCGCCAACCAATTATTTAAATTGAATAGTGCGTCAACCATCGACGCTGTGATGCGCTTCCCAGCCAATAAAGAAATGATTTTTGGGCTGTATAACAACACCAAAGGCGAAGCCATTCGTTCTACGTTCTTGCGCTCAACGGGCAAGGGTTCTTATACAGAGGCGCGCCGCGATGTGAAAGATTTGTATGAGACGAGCACTTTCTCTGCTTTGAGTTCCGACCTCCGTTACAGCACCTTCTTCCGCGAAAATGCTTCGGGTGGAACGTCTTCTTTTAGCTTTGTCCGATTAATCCAGAATGATGCTGAGGCGAAGTCTACCGATGCTTTGAAAGGCTTTGTGCTCATCAGTCTGCCCGAGATGTATTATATTTTGGCCGAGAGCGTTTATGATAGCAATTCAACCGAGGCCATCAGCTTGCTCAATCAAGTGAGGAAGAGTAGGGGGCTTGCGGCCATTGCCTCGACAAGAGTCGATTCAAAGGCTAAATTTGTGAACGAAATGCTGTTGGAGCGGAGACGCGAATTTCCGGGAATGGGGCAGACGTTCTATGCGTTGAAGCACTATAATCAGAGCTTTACCGATTTTAGAAACATCGACACCTATCAGCCTACCAATGACATTTTCAATCTGCCTTGGTCCGATAGAGAGCGCGAATATGGTAATCCATAAATGGTCTTATAATATAAACGAATGAATAATATGAAGAAGTCTGTCAAATATACATTTGCTTTGGGGCTGACCATGTTGGCCTTTCAAGCGTGCACCACGGTAGATTATGATGGTGAATATGCCAAGAAGGGCGAATATGACTCACAAAATCAAGTCTATTTTCATGCTAAAAATGACGCCGACACGCTTACCAATTTCTCGTTTGGTACGCTGCCAACAACCGTCACACGCGAGACCGTTCATGTGCGTGTCGATTTAGCTGGGCGGTTGAAAGCAGCACCACAAGCCATTAAGATTGTGGTGGATAGCAAGAGCACTGCACAAGAAGGGGTGCATTTCTTGTTGCCCGAACAACAGCCTGCGATACCGGCAGATAGCGGTTATGTGAACTACCCTGTGGTGCTCTTGCGTGACCACCTCAGCGATACGCAAAACGATCACATTCGCTTGGTGCTGCGTTTAGAACCTTCTTCAGAAGTGAATACACGCTTTGCCGACAAACTGAAATACACCATCACGTTTGATAATGTGTTGGAGAAACCCACATGGTGGGATAGTTATTTGCGAGCCTATTTCGGTATGCCCCCTTTCACGCCTGCAAAATATCGGATGTTGTTGTCGTTTTATAACAACGACCCAAAAGAAATTGAGAAAGCAATGGGAAGAAGTGGCATTACGCAACTGTACAGAAATGTGCAGAAGGTGATTGCTTATTTCAGTGCACATCCAGAATAAGGCCACATAATATGTCGCATATTAGTGGGCAATAGCTATCTTTTTGCGACGCAATTTGCAGCATATTACAGCACATTTCATAATGTTTTAAGTAGCAGTGCATGGCACACTTGTAAAATAAAGAAAACTGATGATGAAAAAATATATATTTTTAGTGGGATTGTTCGGACTCCTTTTGAGTTCGTGTATCAAAGACGATTCTACCTATGGAGACGACAATGTGTCGCAATTAAGTTTGCAGACTCCTTTGGATAAGACGTATACGTTGAACCAAGGTGAAGTGTTAAACCTTTCACCCACAGTGGTTCAGACCAACGCACAATTACCCGTTAGCTATGAATGGGAAGTGGATCACCAAAAGGTATCTACACAACCCAATTTAAGTTATACGTGTACGAAATCGGGCATCTATCCTTGTCGGTTGAAGATTACCAATGGACAAAACATGCAACTCTATGAGTTCTCGCTCAATGTGGAGTTTGCCTATACGCAAGGTCTCTTTGTTTTGGCCGAGAAAGATAGCCATGCTATCTTGACTTATGTGCCTTCTGATGCCTCGAGAAAGCATTTCGAGTTGGACGTTTTAGCACCCAATAATCCCGGAATTACCTTTGGCGCGCCTTGTTCTATGGCTTGGAACAAGAATTTAGGCAACCAAGATAATAATATTTTAGTGCTGGCAGCGGGCAATCCTTCAACCATCTACCAATTGGATGGTTACGAAATGGTGTCGACATTCAAGACCAATGCCCCCGGACGTGTGTCTCAGATTGTGCGCAGTTCGAACACCAGTGAGTACCTATCCATGCTGATTATCGACGGCGGATTGTATTCTTTGGCAGTGCGTTCAACCAACCTTGTGCCCAAAACGGGAGACTTCAGCGCGGTATTGGGCTATGCTCCCACGTTTGCTGACGTGATGGCTCCTTGGTGGAGAAATGATTTATTCTATGCACATGCCGATGCTTATTTCGATAATTCACGCGGCGCCTTGTTAGCCTATGGCATTGAATCGCAGGCTGTTCCTAAGGAAATTGTGCACGGAACCTTCACTGATGAGACGTTGGTAGGCATGGGTGGTGTTGACAAACAGCGCAATTTAGCGGTTGTTACCCGTCATACAACGACCGGGAAATACTATCTTACGCATCTTTTCCCAGGCTATTATTCAGCAGATGCCAGCCGACGTATTGCGCCCAACGTGTTCTATCATGCCAAAATTCCTGCCGCAACAGGCATCACAACGAGCTCAATCGTTCGCACAGCACGCAGCAAGAACCTCGTTTATTTCACCGCAGGAAACAAGATTTATGCGCACAATGTGCTGGCTGGTGCATCCATTTCAACGACACCGCTGTTCACAGTGGGCAACGCTACAGAAACGATTGTCGACATGGTGTTCTCTGATGACGATGATAAATTGTATGTTGCAACAAATAGCACCACAGGAACGCTGCCTGGAAATCTTTATTGTTATGATTTACAAGCCAACACCTTGCTTTGGCAGAAGCCCAATGTCACGGGGAAAATTGTGAAGATGTTATATCGAAATTAATATTATAGGAAATTAATACATGAATTTTTCAGTGTTTAAATCTTCTTTAGGGGGAGCCTTGTTGCTCCTCTTCTCTTTGCAAACGCCTGTGGTCTGCGCAGGAAATTTTCAAGCGTTTTCGGCTTCAAAACCTAAAAAAGAAACGAAATATGACCGTCTTTTTAAGGATAAGAAGACCGAGACGGCGCGCAGTAAGTTTATTACCGTGCACAAGATGGACAACCGTATTTATTTTGAATTGCCCCGGACATTGCTTAAAAAGCAAATGATGTTGGGAGGGACTATTGTGTCGACAACCGACCCCGATTATGTTGTTGTGGGAGCACACAACTTTAATCCCATCTTGTTTTATTTCGATATTCAAGACAGTGCGGTGGTGATGAAGACGCCCAACAATGTGTTGTTTCAAAATAATGGTGCCGACACACAACTTAAAGGTGCGTTGGCGTTGACTTATCGCGATGCCATTTGGAATGGATTTAACATTGCAGCCTATTCCAACGACAGCAGTGCGGTGGTGTTTGATGTAACGTCTTTATTGGGAAAGCCCAATAGTGCGTTGGCTGTGATGCCTACCAAAAAAGGGAATTATGCGCTCAAAGCAACGCCAAAATCAGAGTTGTCGTTCATTCGTTCGGTGAAGAGCTTTGACACGAACCTCACCATTACAAACGATTTCTCGTATGGCATTTCGAAATCTTTGATGTCAATGCCCATCGGAGGGGAGATGCCTACGACCGTAGGAGTGAGCTATACGGTGGCTTTATTGCCCGAAAGTGCTATGCGCCCACGCATCATGGATTCGCGTATGGGTGTGAATTCGTCGGTTCGTTTGGAAATTCCTAATGGCGGAACAAAGAGTCAACGCATTTTTTATGCACATCGTTGGAATTTGGTTCCGAAAGATAAAAAAGGCTATGCTAAGGGAAAATTAACCGAACCCGTAGTGCCCATTCGTTTCTATGTGGACGATGCCTTCCCAGAAAACTGGAAGAAACCCATTCGTGAGGGTGTGTTACAATGGAACAAAGCCTTTGAAAAAATAGGGTTTAAGCATGCGATTGAGGTAGTAGACTTCCCACAAAAGCGTGGTGATTTCGATCCTGATAATATTGAGTATTCGTGCATCCGCTATGTTCCGAGTGGTGCATCGGCTCTGCCTTCGAGTGATATTCATGTCAATCCTAACACGGGAGAGATTATGGAGGCTTCGATGTTTATCTATTCAAATGTAGAAACGTTGTTGCACCGGCAATGTTATGTTGAGACGGCTGCTGTTGATCCTTCAGTGCGTTCAAATCGTTTACCCGAAGCAAAGTTTGCCGAAGCGCTATCTTTCTTGGTTACAAAGGAGATGGGTCGCATGTTAGGTCTTTTGGATAATCCAGGTGCCTCGGCCACTTATCCCACCGACTCGCTGCGCAATGCCCGTTTTACAACGACCATGGGGCTGACGCCTTCGGTGATGGACGATTTCCATTATAACACCATTGCACAACCTATGGACAAGGGTGTGCGCTTGGTTCCTGCGGGCATCGGTATGTATGACGCATTCACCATCAATTGGAATTATCGTTATTTCAATCCCGAGCAGACCTCTATCAATGAGGAAAAGAAGATTTTGGAGGCTTTTGTTGATAGCAAAATCAAAAATCCCCGTCTCAGATATTATGATGCACGCTATAACAAATGGGATCCGCGTGCACAGTCAAGTTTGTTGGGAAGCGACTTCATTGCAACGGCTAACTACACGAATAAAAACTTGAGTATCGCCCAAAAGGGGCTGACTTCTTGGATTAAGCATGATGAGGACAGCCGCATAAAAGAAAAACTTTATTGGGGAATCTCACAAGCGCGTTATGCACTTTTCCAGCAAGTGTTGAGCAATGTGGGAGGCATTTATATCAACAACATGAAGATTTCGTCGGGAGTGCCGCGCTATCAGGTGGTTTCCAAGGCGCTTCAGCAACGTTCTTTGCAATGGGTGTTGCAACAGGCGGTGCATTTCACCGACTATGCTGACCGCGCTTTTGAGCGTAAAGGGTTTATGGCCGTGAGCTATTACGACCAATCGTTGGAGTACATGGCTTATGAAATCTTGGCTGCTCGCACACGTGTTGCCGTGTCGGCCTATTTAAATCCAGCCACCTACTCGCAGAAAGATTATTTCGACGATGTGTTTAACGTGTTCTTTAAGAGTGCTGCAGAGCAGCGTTCCCCGTCGCAAGGCGAACGTATTATGCAGCGCACATTTATGAACTATGCGCAAGCTGCCGTTTCAAAAGTAACGGGTAGTGGGAGTTCTTCAGGCGCATCGGGTGGGAGAGTAGCCTTTATGCAGGCCGAAACCAGCACTACTCCAGGCTTTGGTGACCCCGGATTAAATCTCTCTCCCAATGTGGATCTCAACATAGCCGACAACTCTGAGCTCTATTTTTATAACAGCCTGCTGCGTTTGCGCCCCTTGTTGCAGAAATGTTTGAAGGGCAATTTGCCTCTTGCTGCGAAGACGCACTATGAGATGTTGCTGTTTAAGTTGAACAAAACCATGGAGGTGAAGAAATGATGCAACATAAGTATGTTTCTAAGCGTGCCGTTTTAGGTGCGACACTGCTTGTTGTTTCGCTCGGCTTTTCGCTTTCTACGCAGGCTTTCCCTTTCTTTAAAAAGAAAAAGAAAGCCACGCCAATGGTGGTGAAAGATGCTTATACGCGTGCTATTTCAGATGCCAAAACCGATTCGGCTAAGGGATCTTTCATCTCGTTTTATCGCACAGAAGATAGGCTTTTGGTGGAGTTGCCACCCCAGACATTGGGGCGCGACATGCTCATCGGCGCTACTATCTCGTCGGTTTCCAATCCGCAGTTTGCCGAACTGGGATTTAACAATGGAGCGTTGACGCACATTCGTTTTATTGAAAAGGATAGTGCCATTGTGATGGAGGCGGTGAATTCTGAGATGATGGATGCGCTGCCAGGCAACACACCAAAGCGTTCCGAAGCACAGAACTATCGCAACCTCGATTTCTTTACGTTCCCCATCAAGGCGCGTAACAAGAAAACGGGAGGCATTCTCTTCGATGCTTCGTCGCTGTTCTTGCGCGAAAGCCGCTATTTTCCCGTCATCTCTAAGTCTGCAGGTCCGTTTCGTGTGGATGCCGATTTAAAGGATGATCTGTCGCGTGTGACGGCAATGAAGGTGTTCGACACCAATGCCTGCGTGCAAATGGAGCGCAATTACATCACCAATATGAGCGGCGGGAGTGGCGATGTGGCAGTGGGCAATTATCCCGTTTCGATTGGGGTGAACTTCACGTTGGCGTTGCTGCCCGAGAAAGCCATGAAGCCTCGGTTGAGCGACACACGTGTGGGCATGTTCTTAACACCGAAATCCATTGTCAATAATGGGCTTATTGAGCGGGTGAGTTTCGTCAACCGTTGGCGCATAGAGCCTAAAGACACGGCTGCTTATTTCGCGGGGCAACTCACCGAACCTGTGAAACCCATCGTATATTATGTGGAGAACACCTTCCCGGCATTATGGAAAAAGGCCATTAAGGCTGGAATATTGCGTTGGAACAAGGCTTTCGAGCGCATTGGATTTAAGAATGTGATGCAGGTAAAGGATTTTCCTACTGACGACCCTTCATTCGATCCCGACAACTTTAAATATTCGTGCATTCGCTATTTGCCGGTGGCTGTGGAGAACGCTATGGGACCTTCCTGGGTTGATCCGCGCACGGGTGAGATTGTCACGGCCACCGTATTGGTCTACAACGACGTGGTGAACACCATTAACAACTGGCGCTTTGTGCAGACGGCGCAGCGCGACCCTGCTGCACGTGCCGCGACCATGCCCGACAGTCTGATAGCCTCGACGCTCGAATATATCATTGCACACGAGGTGGGTCACACACTCGGTTTCCCCCATAACATGGGAGCTTCGGCCGCATTTCCAACCGATTCGCTGCGGTCGGCCACCTTCACACAGCAATATGGCACTACACCTTCCATCATGGATTATGCGCGTTTCAACTACGTAGCGCAACCCTCTGACAAGGGCGTGGCAATGGAACCGCCCTTCCTTGGCGTCTATGATTACTATGCTTTGGAATGGGCCTATCGCGTGTTCCCTCATTCCAAGAGCTACAAAGACGACATCGCGCCGCTCAACAAGCTCGTCGAAGCCCATGCCAACGACCCTATGTATCGTTATGGCATGCAGCAAACGGGCGTTAAATACGACGATTCTTCTATCGAAGAAGATTTGGGCAACGACCCCGTGAAGTCGAGCAATTATGGGTTGCAAAACCTCACCTATATCTTAAAACACTTCGATGAATGGATTCCCGACGGCGAAGACGGCACGCGTAAGGCCGAACTCTATCGTGCCATGGCCTCGCAATCTTATGGCTACATGCGCAATGTCTATGCCCATATCAGCGGCATCCATCTCTTGCAGTCGTCCGAATCGTCGGGCCTTCCGCGCTATCAGGTGGTGCCCAAAGCGCAACAACGCACCGCAGCCCTATGGATGTTGGCCGAAGCTCGTCGCTTTGGTAAACGTGGAGTGCCCGAAATCGAACAGCGATTGCCGCAGCTCAACAACCATCCTTATAAGATGCTTGAGAGCGGCGTGCAAGAATATGCCCTCTCAGCCACGCCGCGTCTGGCGCTGACCTATTACCTCGATTCCACGTCCTACTCGCCGTTGGAATATTGCGATGATGTCTATCGAAACGTGTGGGCAAAGACGCTGGCGGGCGATGAGAACTTAGACGAGACCGATCGTGCGCTGCAAAACATCTATGTGGAGAAGTTACGCCAAAATGTTGACGAGGTGAAGCAAATCGGAAAAGTGCGTAGCCTGCAAACCAACGCGCCCGATAGCGTGGCGTTCCTTAGCTTTGGTAGTGGTTATGGTGAGCCCGAATCGATGTGGACCGAGACCGTCGACCGCACTGCCGAATATATTTTCCACTACGCGCAGCAGCTCAAACAGCTGTTGGAAGCGCGCATCGCCACCACCCGTTCGTCGGCCGTCAAAGCCCATTACGAATTGCTCTACGCCCGCGTGTTGCGCTATCTCAACGGCTAAGCACAAATTTGTTGTTTTTGGGGGCGATTCCAACGAAACACAATACAATTTTGTTGTTTTCGAGGTCGATTCCAACGAAAAGCATTTTGATTTTGATGTTTTCAAGTTTGCAGGAACGAAAAAAGCAATCTTTCTTCGTTCCTGCGAGGTTGCATGCGCTGCGCTGAAGTGAGGTTGTCGAGTGCGATTACAGCGCTTTCGAATGCTTAGCCAGCGGCAGTGCCGTCGTCCTGTTGCAGCTTCACCATGCGGGCAAACTCGCCATTCGCGGCCATCAGCTCATCAGGCGTGCCTTGTTCGCTCACCGTTCCTCCGCTAAGCACCACGATTTTGTCGGCATTGCGCACGGTGCGCATGCGGTGGGCGATGATGATGACCGTTTTGTCGCGCACCAGTTCGGAGATGCCGGCTTGAATCTTCGTTTCGTTCTCGGCATCGAGGCTCGCGGTGGCTTCGTCTAAAAGGATAATGGGCGCGTTTTTCAGCAGTGCACGGGCAATGGAAATGCGTTGGCGCTCTCCGCCCGAAAGTGTTTCGCCGTTTTCACCGATGATGGTGTCATAGCCTTGTGGCATGCGGTGGATGAAGTCGTCGCATTGGGCCAACTGCGCTGCGCGGTGCACTTCTTCGTCGGTGGCATTGCGCTTGCCGATGCGAATGTTGTCGGCAACAGAGGCATTGAAAAGCAACACATCTTGAAAGACGATGGCGTAGTTCTTGAGTAGCGTCTCGGGGTCGATGGCAGCAATGTCGTGACCGCCGAGCAAAATTTCTCCATCGTTGATATCCCAAAAGCGGGCAGCAAGTTTGGCAGTGGTGCTCTTTCCGCCGCCCGACGGCCCAACGAGTGCCGTCACCTCGCCCTGCCTTGCCGTGAATGAAACATGGTGTAGCACCTGCTTGTCGGCTTCATAGGCAAAATTAACGTTGCGAAACTCAATATCGTAGTGCGTCAATGCAACATCTTTGCATCCTTGCTGTGCCGGCATCGTTTCAATCTCTTTCGTGCGGTTGATGCGCACGTCGAGATAGGAAAGCAAGACGAGGTTGTTGCACACCTCCTGAATGGGGTTGTAGACCATGGCCGAAACAATGAGAAATGCGAGGTAGACGAAGGGCGACACGTCGCCGCGTTGCAGCAACCACGCACCCACGAGGATGACCGTTGGCATGCCCAGCTTGAGTAGCACCACCGAAAGGTTGGGAAAGGTGCCGACGATGAGTTCGCTGCGCACAAGGGCCTGCTCATAGCGTTTCAGACGTTGGTCGAAGCTGCTGCAATAGGCTTGTTCGCCACTGTATGATTTGATTTCCTGCACACATTCCAATCCTTCTTGAATTTGCTCGGTGATGCCGCGCTTGGTGAGATAATGCCGTGCGAAGACCTTGTTGAGCAGGTGGCGCGACAGCAACAGCGTGGCCAAGGCAAGCGGCACGACATAGAAGAGCGCGGCAGCTAATCGCCAGTCGTAGCAAAACAGACTCACGGCAATGATAAGTATGCTTATTATCGAAGCAAACAGCTGGGGCACGGCGTGCGAGAAGGTGTGTTCGAGTTCGGTGCAATCCTCCATCACGGTTGACGTGAGGTCCGACAGATTGCGTTCGCCGAAAAACGCCAACGGCAACTGGCGCAGTTTCTCGGCAATGCTGATGCGCCGCTTGGCACTTTCGTTGTAGACGGTGGTGTAGGTGCTGTCGTATTGCCACCGCGCCACGAAAAACATCACGGCCGCCAGCACCGCTGCCACGAGCAGATAGAACCACAGAGTGTGGCGCTGTAATTGTGGATGCGTGCCGATATATTCCATGAGAAAAAGAAACAGATAGGTGGGCGGCAGCATCAGCGCCAGGTTCAGCAACGTGGAGAAGACGATGCCGCGCAACAAGTCGTTTGCCCCTTTCTCGGACAGGGCGAACCGATTTTGAAAGTATTTCATCATAGTTGTATGCTTTTGATCGTTATAATTTCCATGCTACCGATTTTTGGTATTCGTTCCACATTTTATAATAGTGTGCCTGCAACGCCATCAGCTCATCGTGCGTGCCTTGCTCGACAATCTTTCCGCCGTCCACCACCACGATATTATCGGCATCGCGCACAGTGGTGAGGCGGTGGGCAATCATCAACACCGTTTTGCCGCGTGTGAGATGGGAGAGTGCCTGGCGAATGAGATGCTCGTTTTCGGGATCGGCAAATGCCGTCGCCTCATCGAGCACCACGATGGGTGCGTTCTTGAGTAGGGCACGTGCCAGCACAATGCGCTGCTGCTCGCCGCCCGAGAGATAGGTGCCCTCGCTACCGATGACCGTGTGCAAGCCTTGGGGAAGCCGGTCGATGATCTCCCGACTTTGCGACAGGTCGATGGCACGGTTCACCTGCTCTATGGTTGCATAGGGCGAACCATAGCGCACGTTTTCCAAGATAGACGTTTTGAACAGCCGCGTGTTTTGAAAAACAAACGAAATGTTGCGCATCAGTTCGCCCCGATCTATCTGTCGCACATCAATGCCGCCAATGCGCACACAGCCTTCGCGCACATCCCAAAAGCGGGGAATGAGCCGCGCGATGGTGGTCTTGCCGCTGCCCGAAGCGCCCACGAGTGCCACCGTCTTACCTTCGGGAATGGTGAGGCTGATGTGGCTCACGGCATCCCGCTCGGCACCTTCGTAGCGAAACGACACCTGCTCCAGACGGATGTCGAAGGACTTGGCCGTCTTGGGTGTCGCGCTCTCGGGCAGCGGCACAACAGAGGTGAGCCGCTCCAAGCGTTCCACAGCTTCGTTGGCCATGAAAAGATTTTGGCTGAGATACATCATCTTCATGATGTTGGCCGAAATCACCGGCGCGATGAGCACATAGAGCACCACGTCGGCTACCACCACCGACGGCCGGCTACCATGGGCCATCAAGAGGATGCCCACGGGGACAAGCACAAAGGCAAAGGCGTTGATGGCAACGATATAGCCCGACATCGGCGAGCGCCACTGAAGGGTGTATTGAATGACGAGGTCGCGGTAGTTGATGATGCTGTTGTAGAACCGTTTGAACGAGAACACCGTCTGCTGAAACACTTTCACCACCGGAATGCCCCGCACATATTCCACCGCCTCGGCACTCATTTTCTCTTGCGCGTCGAGATATAGGCGCTGAAAATCGTTGTTTTTGGGATTTGTCATATAGCCCATGATGGCGAATGCGCCCACGATGGGCAGCATCGAGGCCAAGCCCAACTGCCAGTCGACCGCCAGCAGCAGCACGATAACGCCGATGGGAGCCACCACGCTGCCGGCCACGTCGGGCAGGATGTGGGCCAAGAACGTGTGGGTTTGCGCCGAATCCTCGTCAATGATTTTGCGCATCCGCCCCGTGCTTTGGGTGTCGAAGAAGCCCAACGGTGCCCGCATGAGCCGTTCCATGGCGTAGCGCCGCATGTTGGTTTCCACACGGAAGGCCGCCAAGTGTGAACACATGAGCACCACAAAATAGAGCGCCACGCCGGCCACCGACACCACGAAAGCCGCCAGAGCATAGTCCCACAGTGGCGTTTGCGCGAGGTTGCCCTCGGCGGTGAGCAGTGTGCGCACCACAAGCCACAACAAAACAAAGGGAACGAGCGCCAGCAGTCCGTTAACCGCCGACAGCCCAACGGAGCAGGGCAGCAACCATTTGCGGCCTCCCATGTAAGCTCCTAAACGTTTGAGGGTTTTTATCATATCATGAATAATGTAGAATTTGGAAATGGGTTGCTGCAAAAATACCGAGAATAAACAGCGCGCGCAATACCTAAACGTGGGTATTTTATGGTTTTTTGCCTTTCAAGCGCGCGTTAGTTACAGCGTCTCTAATCTGTTTTCAAGAAAAAATACGTTAGTTACCGCGTATCTAATCTGTTTCAGAGAAAAAACACGTTAGTTACAGCGTATCTAATCCGTTTCAAAGAAAAAACGCGTTAGTTACAGCGTATCTAATCCGTTTCAAAGAAAAAATGCGTTAGTTACAGCGTATCTAATCTGTTTCAAAGAAAAAACGCGTTAGTTACTGCGTATCTAATCCGTTTCAAAGAAAAAACACGTTAGTTACAGCGTATCTAATCCGTTTCAAAGAAAAAATACATTAGTTCCCGGGGGGCTAATCCATTTTCAGGAAAAAACACGTTAGTCCCCGGGGGCTAATCTTTTTTCACTTTGATCAGCGCAAAAAGCAACTGTTGAAAGCGCTTTTTCTCCGA
>ERZ772807.211-NODE-211-length-39304-cov-67.668603_pt1 | contig 39304 bp, 42 predicted proteins | sample MGYA00511472_ERZ772807 | MGnify/ENA primary metagenome ERZ772807 (study PRJEB29015, sample SAMEA2737947) | human oral metagenome | biome: human oral; feature: human-associated habitat; material: dental | place: China | collected 2039 ... | reverse complement strand
TTTTTGTGGCTTTTTATCTCTGGAAGGCAGTCTTTGATTCCTCGCAAGAGTCTTTAATTCAGGGCTTCAGTATGGCAGATATCACCCTCTACATCATCATGAGTTTTGTGACCAATCTTTTGACTAAGTCGGATTCTTCCTTTATGATTGGGGAGGAGGTTAAGGATGGCTCCATTATCATGCGTTTGTTGCGACCAGTGCATTTTGCGGCCTCTTACCTCTTCACCGAGCTTGGCTCCAAGTGGTTGATTTTTATCAGCGTTGGACTGCCATTTTTAAGTGTCATTGTCTTGATGAAAATCCTATCTGGGCAAGGCATTGTAGAAGTGCTGGGATTAACGGTCCTTTATCTTTTTAGCTTAACGCTGGCCTATCTGATTAACTTTTTCTTTAATATCTGCTTTGGTTTTTCAGCCTTTGTTTTTAAAAATCTATGGGGTTCCAATCTACTCAAGACTTCCATAGTGGCCTTTATGTCTGGGAGTTTGATTCCCTTGGCTTTTTTTCCCAAAGTGGTTTCAGATATTCTGTCCTTCTTGCCTTTCTCATCTTTGATCTACACTCCGGTCATGATCATTGTTGGGAAATACGATGCTAGTCAGATTCTTCAAGCGCTTTTGCTTCAGTTCTTCTGGCTCTTAGTGATGGTGGGCTTGTCTCAGTTGATTTGGAAACGAGTCCAGTCCTTCATTACCATTCAGGGAGGTTAGTATGAAAAAATATCAACGCATGCATCTGATTTTTATCAGACAATACATCAAGCAAATCATGGAATACAAGGTCGATTTTGTGGTTGGTGTGCTAGGAGTTTTTCTGACCCAAGGCTTGAACCTCTTGTTTCTCAATGTCATCTTTCAACACATCCCCTCGCTAGAAGGCTGGACTTTTCAAGAGATAGCTTTTATTTATGGATTTTCCTTGATTCCCAAGGGACTGGACCATCTCTTTTTTGACAATCTCTGGGCACTGGGGCAACGCTTGGTGAGAAAGGGAGAGTTTGACAAGTATCTGACTCGGCCTATCAATCCTCTCTTCCACATCCTAGTTGAGACCTTTCAGATTGATGCCTTGGGAGAACTTCTGGTCGGTGGAATTTTACTAGCGACAACGTTCTCTAGCATTACTTGGACTATTCCCAAGTTCTTGCTTTTCCTGGTCTGCATTCCTTTTGCAACCTTGATTTATACTTCTTTGAAAATCGCGACAGCCAGTATCGCTTTTTGGACCAAGCAGTCAGGCGCCATGATTTACATTTTCTATATGTTCAATGATTTTGCTAAGTACCCGATTTCTATTTATAACTCGCTTCTTCGATGGTTGATTAGCTTTATCGTTCCCTTTGCTTTTACAGCCTACTATCCTGCTAGCTATTTCTTGCAGGATAAAAATGGGTTCTTTAACATTGGTGGTTTGATTCTGATTTCCCTTGTTTTCTTTTTCATTTCGCTCAAACTCTGGGATAGGGGATTGGATGCCTACGAAAGTGCGGGTTCGTAAAAGGAAGACTCTCAAAGCCTTGTCTCAGTACGGGCTTTTTCTAATGCTAATGGAGATGAAAATTTCTTGACATCTATTCTCAGAGTGCTATACTAAAAGGGTAATCGCCGATTTAGCTCAGTTGGTAGAGCAACGCACTCGTAACGCGTAGGTCACAGGTTCGATTCCTGCAATCGGCATCAAATGATACATTAAAAAGCCTGTTGTGACGGGCTTTTTTTTGATGTTGAATTACTTTTTGTACCAAAATTTGTACCAAATTATTATAAAAGTTTTCGGATAATATCAAATTCATCGTTAATTTTTTCTTGTAATGTATGACCGTATACTTCAACTAACATGGAAATGTCTTTATGACCCAAGATTTTAGCAATTACACCTAAATCAATTTGACTATGCCATAAGTAACTACCGTAGGTATGACGTGCTCCTTTGGTAGTAATGATAGGTGAGATATTTAGTCTCATTAAAACATTCTTTAATTCTTTGTTAACAGTAGCATTATTTGGAATATCTTGGATATACCCATAATGTTGAAAAATAAAGTTGTTCTTGTTAATAATTCCAAGTTCTTTATTCAATCTCATTTGTGATTTTTTTATATCCATCAGTATTTCTATTTCTTCGTCAGAAATAGGAATAGTCCGTATCGATGTTTTATTCTTTGGTGGAACAAATTGACGAGTTGATGTATTGTATCTTCTGTATGTCTTAATTACTTTTTCTTCAAAATTCACATCTTCCCAAGTTAAAGCAATTAGCTCACCGAAGCGCATTCCAGTTTTAAAAAGCGAATAAATGACATAGGGTACAACAGATTTTTTATAATCCATCTTTTGTTTTATATGTTCGAGGATATTATTTAAATCCCTTTCGCTATGAATATATTTTTCTTCAACAGGTTGAGAATCTTTTGAAGAAAATAACTCAGCAAAAAAAGTAAAATCATCAATAAAAACTTTATCTGCTTGAGCTGTTTTAATACATTCCTTAATACTTGTATGTAGCCTTGATAATGTATCTCTGGTTACTGTTTTACCATAATCGTTCATTATTCGCTGATATTTACTTGGTTTTATTTGAGATACAGGTGTATCTCCAAATAATTTTTTAATGACCTTCTTTCTAATGATGTACTTGTTTTTTGTGGTTTGACTTCGTTTACTAGGGATTATTTTTAGATTAAGCCACTCTTGATATAGTTGATGTAACGTCATTTTGCTATCGATTGAAAAACCTCTGTTCAATTTTCTTAACAATTTTTCTGCTTCGATTTGAGCTTTTTTCTTAGTCTCAAAACCACTTTTATAAGCTAGTGTTTTGCTCGTTTCATCTCGTATAGTATAAGTCCAAAGATTTTTCTTACCCCTTTTTAAGTATCTTACGCTTGTCATTCTATAACTCCATTCCTAGAACTTCGGAGACAGCACTTTTAGGTACAACCATAAGTCGTTTTCGATCGTAGAAACTATACCCTTTATTCACCATTATTTCTCTTGCTTGGTGGATAATTTGAATGGCAGTGTATTGTTTATAACCCATATTGATTAAATCTTTTTGTGATATTGTATTATTTGTCATTTTTGATTTTCCTTTCTAATGCCCTATAACGTATGTAAATTGTTTTGCAGTTTCCGCATCAAATGTACGGTAACTAATGATCCCTAAACCTTTAACGTTACATTCTGAGACAAGAATTGAACCGTCTGATTTGACTTGTTCCACAAATGCAACATGACCATATGTTGGATCAGCTCCAGCTTGGCCAGGGCTAAACGATAGGGCAGAGTGTTCTGTTGGTGTATGGGTTGTTGTGAATCCTTGCTTATTCATCCATTGACCACCATTTCCCATAAATGGATCAAAGTTAACTCCGACTTGTTTTCCACGGTTGAAGACATACCAAGTACATTGTCCCCATGGATAGGTACTAGTGATATATCCTGTGGTCTCAATAGCTGTTGTCAGACTGTAACCCACTGGTATACCATTTGAAGTTACTCCTCCGCCATCTCTAGTTTTTCCTGTCGTTTGTTCAGGTGCTTTTGGTGTTCCTCCATGTTCATCAATAAAGGCATCCAGTTTTTGCATGGTTTCTGCACGTCTTTTTCCTGATCCAGTAGTATCTGTGAAATAGACCCCACCATCAGTTGCAGTATTGAGTGTTCCGTTCGCAAACTTTTTAGCCTTGTCATCTTGAATTTTAAAGGTTTGGTTTTTATTTCCAATGATGGTTTGTTGGGTTAGTCCGACAACAGCAACCTCGTCATTAAAGTTATTGGCGTATTCGGGATTGGAGTCATAAGCTCCGAAACCAAACATATTGGCCCCAGGATTGGTAGCTACCCCAGTAGTTCCAAGGGAACTTTCATTCAGTGCAATCGCAACGATTCCACGGACATCAAGATCCGATTTAGCTTCCCATTCGAGTAGCTTTTTCCCATTAATTCGGTTCTTATCATAGGAGATCCCTAAAGTATCTAAAAAGCCGTCTAATTGCTCTGCAGTAATACCATAGCGATGGACAAGTAGGTTATGAGTATAGGGGTCTCCATCTGACCAGTGCTCCGCATAAGTCACTCCATTTTGGGATTGGGGAGTGCCGTTCGTTCCACCACCTCCGACAGCTCCCATAAGGATGATGATAATAAGGACTGGAAGAAATAGAGGAATGAGACCAGCTAATAGAAACCATTTTAGTTTTTTCATCGAATCTCCTTTCTAGTCAATGTCTTATATAAGCAGTGAACAAAACAGTCCCAAAACGCCATTTAGCATCTAAAACGACTGAATAGGACTTGGCCTGTAGGATGATTTGGTCCCGCTCTTGTTCTGATACTGGAAATAAAAGAAGGAAATCGACTGAGCGTTTTCCTTCTTGGTAGGCCTGATAAAGAGTTTCTTCAAGAACTCTTGGAAAAGAAGTTCTTGAGCGTATTTTGGTATTCATATCATTCTCCTCTGAGTTGTTTTAAGCGTTCTGTTAATCGGTCTCTTCGTTCAATATTGGCTCTCAATTTATCATCTCGTGTCATAGTTTTCCTATAAGCACGAGTGAAGGCATTCGATCCTTGGGCTTTGTACATAGCTTGAGGATCTTTATATTCCTCTAATTTGCGCTCAATACTATTAATGCGGAGTTGTTTAAATGGAGAAATCCATTCTTCTTTAAGAGTTTGGAATTCCTCGTTTGAACTTGGTGTTGGCTCCGCTGTGATTGGGGATTCCATTGAAGGAGTTGGTGTTTTTTCTTCAACTGGTTTAACCTTCTCAGGAATTACCTTTGTTTTCGGAATGTTTGGTTCTGGAGTATCTGGACTTGTTGGCATCTCAAGCGTTTCCGTTGGGAGCACTTCATCGGGTTGGTGCTCCGATTCCTTGTTGGTAAAGAAAGAACCAACATTTTGGAAGTGACTCTTGGCATTCATCATCATCCCAGCTCCAAAACCAGCACCTGCTAAGGCAAAATTTCCAAGGTGTTGAGCAGATGAAAGGCTTCTCGACGGTACTTGTGAAGCCATCTCTCTGGTCTTTATGACTCCTTTTTCAACTTTGTTCCCAATATCACTCGCAACCATTCGTGCTTTAGATCCAAGAATGAATTGAATCAACTCAGCTTTATATTTCCATAGTAGATAATAAACCAGCCCTTTTGAAACAACAGAAATGAGTAATTTAAAGACAAGTCCAAAGATGATGAGAGAGGGGAGTGATTTAAGGAGTTCATCAAATCCTGAAATCACAAGGTTTTCAATCATTTTCTCAATGTAGAAGACTAGTAGAGTTAGTAGACCAGTGATGGCAGGAAAAAGCAACCCACCAAACATGACTTTCAGAACTCCAAAAATCAGATCTTGCATTTTTGGAACAAAAGAAATCAATAATACAATTGGAAAAAGCAGAATCATTATCAGTACAAGAATTTGAGAGATGACGTTTAACATTTGAATCAAAATAACAGGCAACGCTAATACAAAAGCCTCGCAGATTTTAAAGATGACGTAGAACATACGGGTAAAGATGAAATCAGGTATGGCAGAAACCCAACGGTTCTTTTCACCATCATCATTGGCTCCATTTCCTAGTTCATCTAGATAATTATTGCGATCTTTAGACTTAATTGCCTTAAAGTTCCCATTCTTATCGCTTGTCCCTAATACTCTACTATTATCAAATGTCTCTTCTTTTCCGTTTTGGCTATTTTTGTATTTTCCATTTTCTTGCCCAGTATTGACAAAAACATAAGCTTTGTAGGAAGTCTCTGCGATATAGCTATCTGCCATGGAATCGCCAATTTTAATGGATTTGTCTTTGTCATATTCCACCGTTATATTCGTGATGTTTTTAGTGACATCTTGTGAGATATGATTGATGGTATCTAGCAGATAAAGACCACCAGAAGTACCTGCGATTGTTCCAAAATACCCAAATCCAAGGACTAGAACTAGAGAGATGTGAAGGAGTGTTCTTGAAAAAGAACCCTTAGAAAAGAAGTATTGATAAAAGAGATAGAAAGCTAGTATCAGAAGTAACAGCGAAACGAGAGACTCCTTCGCTACCCCACCTCTAGTTGAACCAATGAATCCGTTCCAAATATTCATTGCTCCAGTAAACACATAGTTCTTATAGTTAGAGTAGAGATCAATTTTTTCAAGAATTCGAATCAGCAAAGAAAAGAAGCCTACCACTGCGTTTAGAATGAAAAAGAAGAAGTTGACGAAAAGCTCATTAATCAGAACCCAAGCACCATTAAAGGAAGCGAACCCAGTTGGCTCCATGTAGGACTTAAGAGAAAATATATCGACTCCCCTTAGTTTGTCAAAAGCTTCTTGCATGGATTCACCTCCTAACTAGCGTATTTATTTTCAAGACTTGATGATACCGTAGCTTTCATTGGTTTTAGAAGCATATCAATATCTTCAAAGATGTTGTGTACGGAAATCATGTTGAGATTGCCGTACACGTCATAGTACAGGCATTGACCAGAGATCATGTTATCAATCCATTCGAGATTGCTTTCAGTGACTTCGAGATTGACATGTTTTAAGATGTCCTCTCGTTCAGACTTTTCATAGAAAGCAAAGATGGTTCCGAATCCAGTTGTATCATCGTCATTTTCTGCATCGTGTACAGATTGAGTAATCAGTACTAAGGTATTATTTTTGGAGCGTCCAATCCGACGCATATTTTTGATAACGGCTTTTCCTTCTGCGGACTTCATAAGAATCCAAGCTTCGTCAAAGAATTCAATGGTATCTTCATTTTCATTTCGTTCTCCAAAGTGGGTACAGAAGGCCCCAAGCGCAAACATGAGGGCAATAGAGTTACGTTCATGATCTGAAATCTTTGTGGAATCGTCCTTTGGTAGTTTGAGGTTATTGACCTCTAGAATGGTCACTCGTGATTCATAGTTAAGGCCTTGAGTACTCCCATCTGAAAAAGCTAATTCTAAGATAGAGTTCTTCACAATTGATGTAAGATAGCGACCAACCGAAGCAATTTCAGAGGAAGTGGAGTCTCTAAGCACTTTTAGGACGTGTTTAAAGCCGACTTTCTCGCCAGCAACTCGTTTTTCGACAACCGCATTAATAGCTTCTGTGATAGCTGTTTTTTGGTCCATTGTGACATCATCTACGGCTTGTAGTAGAAACTCAAGCATGTTTTTAGCGACCTCTACAGCCTGTTCTTTATCTAGAACGACAATAGGATCTAGGACTCCGTGGTTTGAAGGAAGCGAGCTATCTAGTGTCACAAAGTTAAAGTTCTCGATCTGTTTCTTGCGTTCAGGATAGAGACGTGCAAATTCAGGTGAGTTAATCACTTCTTGATAGTGATTTCTGAGTTCACGTTTGGGGTCAATGTAGAGGGTCTTGACATTCTGCAAAGCCACACTTAAAAAGATTATCTGAGCGAGGAAGGATTTTCCTTGACCTGTAGCCCCAGTAATAATGATATGCGGGTTTTTTGTAATCTTTCCTGCGATATCTTCTTTATTTCCCACTGTCGCATTGTAGAGGACAATGTTCTTTGAGGAATCAATGGCTTTCGCAATATTATCCCAACGTCCTGTCCAGTTGTCTACTCGGCCGATATACCAACCGATACGGTTTCCAGAAGAAGTATTTGTGAAAGGCATGAGTTCTGAAAATCCACGAGCTGTGACCATATGTGTCCAAGTGCGAGTTTTCTTTTGGAGGTTTTCTCCATAGAGTAGAGCTTGAAAGAGATACGGGCCGTCTTGAGAGGCTTCACTAATTTCGACTCCCATATCGTCAAAATAGTCCAAAACCACTTGTCGTCTTTGACGGAGTTGGTTCACACTAGAAGCGGAGACGATAAGATAGGCTCCATATTCGATGATATCTTCCTTGTTTCCGACTTTCTTCATTAAGTCTTTTAGGGAGATGGACCCCATGATGATCTCGTCTTGTTGGACAGTATCTGTATTTTCTGCCTCTTCCATGATGTTTCTGTAACGAGTATTTGATCGTCCCATTCGACCCTTGATTTTACCGGTATCAATGAATTCCGCTTTGATTCGTAGTTCTACGGGAAAGTTCAAACGTTGGATAAATTCGCCCAGATGAAAACCGTTGAATTGAACAGGAAATTTACCTACAGGAAGAATCGTCACAAAAGAAGATCCATAAGGGCTTTCTAGCTTAAGGAAGCCACCTTTTAAGACTTTAATCAAGGTATCAGTGATATTGAACTGAGCACGATTGGCAAGTACCTCCTTCTTGTAGTGAGGGATATAGCGGAGGTATTGCATCCGCTGGTAATAAAAGAGTTCTTCATTGGATAACCGTTTTGCCCGAAGGACGGAGAAGGCTTGGAAAATGGTGAATTCATCACTTTTATAGTCTTCATACCAAGTGGGACTTAATTCATATTCATAGCCAAGGCCTTTTGCGATCTTTTCTGTGAACTCATTAAAGCTTTCGTAGGCTAAGTCTTTGACGGTAGCTCCATGATTTTGTTTGCGTAAGGTCACACCCACGACCCAGTCAAACTGATAAGGGATTTCCATTTCATCTGTTAGTCGATCCACCGTGTAGAGAAGAAGTTCTTCTCCTAGTTCACGACTGTCATCTGCTAGAGCATCTGAGAAGTCCCGCATTTTTTCTTCTAAGAGATAGTCTTTAGGGATCAGAGATATTTCAAAGAACTTGTTTTTCTGGAGCTTCTTCATCATTTGAGCAACAGTGATTTTATGTTTGCCCTTTTTTTCATCATCTGTAATGGTGATGGGAGTGTTAGGAATACGATAATAAGCAACGACTGTTTGATCTTTTTTGAGGGCTAGATTTTCATGTGTTTCCCTTATAGGATAGGTTAAAGTAATACTCATAGGTCCTCCTTTTCTATAGATTTGTTTTTTCAAAGACAATTTCTTCTACAGGCTCTATTCGATCTTCATGGTAGATAGCTTTTTTGTTTAGCTTAAAATCCCAGAAGTAAATCAGGTAATCTCCAATAAAGACGTGCATCTTTTTACCGTGAGGTTCGTATTCAGTATAGAACTTGGCCAATTTGTAAGGGAGATACCAATAGAGCAAGAGAGACATTGAATGAGTGATTTTTGCGAGTGGCACAAAGATAAATCCTCCAAAGAGTAACAGGGCCACAAAAATGATAATAAAGACAATGAAAAAGGACAACTGCATCGGTGTCGCAAAGTACCATAGTCGAGTGCCCTTTTTTGTCTTGATTTCTTGGATCCAATAAGGAGCATTTAGTCCCTTACTGTAATCATAAAGTCTTTCTTCATTCATATTTAAAGTCCTGATTCAATACCGAAGAGTCCCAGGAACCAGCCGACTGCTTTTAGGATATCTTGTCCTTTCGCAATTGAAACAATAACGGCATAGAAACCAACGACAGAGAAGAGTTGAAGCCAGGAGCTGTTTCGCCAAGCCTTGATCGCTAAGAGCACAGCAATGGCTGTCAGGATCCAAATTCCATCGCCCTGGAGGAAGGTTCGTAGATTGTCTGTATTCATAGAGTTCTCCTATTCTTTATCATTTGCATAATTCAGTGGAATGGTGTGTTCTAGTTTTGTGACATAGTAGGTCTTTTCTTTTTCTGAAAGGGTAAAGGTGAAGTTTTCCGAATGAGTGGTTCCTCCGACCTCAAAGGTTGCTTGGACATATGCGATGATGTTTTTTCCATCTTTTTTAAGATAGGTATAATCAATCGTTTTGAAGGTGGTATTGGCTATAATATCCACATCCTTAGCAATCAGATTGAGGTTGTCTTGATTGGTAGTATAGTTGGTAAAGAATACCTTGAGGAACTTTTCAACTTTCTTACGCTGAGTGTCGGAAAAGTGGTCGTTTGCGATTAGTTGGAGCTGATCGTCTTCGCTAAAGTGACCGGCTTGTGAGGATTCAATAGTAGAGAACCAAGGAAGGCCAGAGATATAGTATTTTCCATCTTTTTCATCAAATGGAATATTGAAACCTGTAACGATTTCTTTTTCTTCCGTGTTATTGTCTCGACGGATGGTTTCCTTGTATTTGATCTTATAGGTCGCAACTTTTCCTTCTACAGTAACTAACTGAGAATAGAGAAGTTCACTAGGATTTCGAACTTGACCTTGGGCTTTCACATCAGGAATGAAGTTGTAAAAACTATTTAAGTATTCCACTTGAGCTTGTTGTTTATCTCCTTCTTGTGGGAGAGTGAAGTAAGCATAGACATAGTCATTCAAGTAGTACTGGAGTTGGTAGTCGTATTTTCTACTCGACTCCATTGGTTTTGCCTTTTGTTTTTTAGTTGCCTCGACTTGAGCTTGTAGTGTTCCTACCTTATTTGAGAGTGTGATAGCACGAAGAGATCCCAAGAGACCAACAAAAAGGAGGAAAGAAATTCCTCCTATGACTGCAATATTGACGGTCTTTTTATTGGTGACTTTTAGTTTTGGTGTGCCTCTTTTTTTCTCCACCTTTTTGAAGTGTGAGAGATATTTTTTTGCTTGAAGCAAGTAGTGTTTGGCTTTATCCATAGACCCTCCTTTTAGAGAGCAGCGAGTTCAATGAGCTTGGAGCCTTTTGCATAGAGTCGCTTATTAGCTTTTTCGATCTCGCCGTTAATGTAATAGTAGCCTCGCAACTCAGTTTGGAGTTGTTCGATCAAGTCAGCTTTTAGGTCTTTGGCTTCTTCTTTTTTAAGAAGGCTATTTAATTCTCCAGCTTTGGTCCAAGACTCTCTGTGATCTTTCTTTTTAAGCAATTCCCCAAGTTCATTAGTGACCTGAGAGACTTTCTTTTCAAAAATAGTTTTAGTGGCCATTTCAATTTCCTTTCTAAATGTTTCTTGGTTGTCTTTGATGGTCTTTTGAATATAAGCAATGAGTGAGGGACGCATTTTCTTATTTACACTCAACACTTGACCATCCAGAGTGAAACAGGCATGTTCATAGTTATGGAACCCTCTACTATCTGGAAGATCTTCTGTACATCTACCTGCACATTCGTAGTAGAAGTCTTTGCCCTTTCGTAAGAGGATATACATATTCCAGAATTCATGTTCTGGGAGAAGCAGAAAGTCTGCTTGATAAATCTTCTTTAACATCTCAAGAAGCCTCAAGTAGATCATCGTAGCCTAGAGCCTGGTAGATGAAATCTGAATCAAACCAGAGCCAGTCATTGATTTGTCCTTCAGTTGGCGTATCACCAGAGAAGATATCTTCACAAATGACAGTTAGGGTATCTACCCCACCACGTTCACGGACAGTGTTCAAGGTGGTTAGTCCACCAGACCAGGCTTTAAAGTTATCTAGTGAATTGATTTGAACTTTGTATTCCATATTGCTTTTCCTTTCTAGTGTTCATAGTGTTTATTGGTTTTGAGAAGTCGTAACATGGCTTTTCCTCGATCTGTTATTTCTCCGCTGTTCTGAATCATTTTCATGTATTCTGTTTGCAGGATTTTATCTGCTTCAGTGACTAGTGCAAGGGAGTTAGCAACTTGATAGGTCAGCCAGCGAATGGTTCGCTCAATACTATAAGGTTGTGGGTTGGTTGAGAGCTTTAAGGGTTCGACTCCTCCAAAGAGTTTTTGCCATTTTTCATCGGGTTTATAGGCTCCAAATCGAGTGAGACCATCATAGACTTGGATTTCTTTATTGATGATGCCTCTAGCGATTTCTCCGAGGTCTACACCATTAATGTATTCCTCCACAATGCCTTGAGCTTTCTGATCTGAAAAACGCAATTCATAGCGATTCCAGATACCAAAAATCTCCAAGGATTCGTCCAAGGAGATGTTTTCCATTCGAGCTATTTCATAGCGCTTTTCATAAAAGTTGAAGTAGAGTTGACTTTGACGGCTCCCAAAATAAATGGACAAGCCGTGATTGGCTTCCATATCTTCATTATCTGTGAATGATCCACCACCAGTGATATTCCATTTCTTGATCGTATCTAGAACAATCTCTTTTGAATAGAGTTTATCAATCAATTTGGGAATTTGAATTTGTTCATCCTCGTGGCCATACCCTTTATAGAGTTCATCGAGAGCGATATCGAGACGCTTCACCCGAACATCTTCATAGGAATAAAGAATCTTTTGAAGAAAGATCTGCCAAGTGATTCCCTTGTCTTCTAGAAGCAATTCCAGCTCACGGCATCCTTGACCGGATAGTTGAAGACAAGTTTGGTAGTCATTGGTCACAGACTTATCAAAGAAATCAAAAATCCAGATGTTTCCTCGTTGCCACAAGTGGGTATAGTTCATAAGACGGGTTTCTTGGTCTGTAAATTCGCTTAAGTGGCAGTGAAGGAAGTTTTCACAGAAAGCATCTAAATCCTTCAATCTAGGAAAGGTCAATCGTAGATAGTCGATCTGAGCTCGAAGACTGTTTTTATCGCAATCTTGATAATAACCGAGTCTTTCTTTTAGTTCTCTGAACTTATCAATCGTCAGTCCTCTTTCGCCTGTTTCATAAGAGCGGTAGGTTCTAGTCGGAAGATTAACAGCTTGTGCAAATGCTTTTTGACTAAGTCCTGTTTGTTTTCTGAAATTCTTAATATGAAAAGGACTAATTTTATCCATTCATCGCAACACCTCTTTCTAACAAAGTGACACACTTTTTTGACGAAAGTGACACACTTCATAAAAATTGAAAACCCAACTCCCATAAGGAATGAGGAGGGGTGGGCTTGGAGTTTTTGCCAAATGTAACCCCCCTATTAGAAAACGGGGGTTGAAGTTTCATCATGGCCTAGAAACTTCGGGCTACGGTCTGCGCCTGACCTGCGGTCAGGCTTGCCCTTGCCCTTGTCCTAGCCCATGATGAACAATCGTCGCTTCAACTGCTTTTGGATAAGACCTGCGTCCTCCCTCTTCAAATTGAGCGAGGATTTCAAGAAGAAGTTTTTCTTGAAAAGGATCCACTAGAATAGCGGATACAGTCCGTTCAAAGATGATCCCTTGTTCTGTTAAGAGATAGATAATCTTGCGCAAGGTTGGCATTTTAAGATTTTGTTCGTCTGCGAATTCTTTGAGTGGTCTCTTGTTTGATTCGTTTTCTATAGTCTCCTCTTCCTCTATAGGATCAATTGTTTCAACCGGTGGTTTATATTCTTCAAAGACCGAGAACTCTTCACCTTCAAACTCCATGATGGGAATTTTAGAGTAAGCATCATAGAAGGAAAAGCCTTGATCGAGCAGTACATAAGGAGAGAAAAACTCACCAGCCAGTTCTCCGTTGTTTGCGATATAACCTCGTCCTTTGACCTTGACTCCATTAATTTCATCTAGCTTTTTGAACTCTTTGGTTTTATTAGCATCTCCAAACATCATGTCATATCCTGTTGATTCTAAATGACCGACGGAGAGACGCTTCATAAAGTTATCCCGAAGAGCAGTTTTAATAAATTCTCCATCGGGCCGTTGCATAGCAAAGATGATAAAGACACCTGCTTGACGCCCTTCAAGAACTAATTGTGAGAGATATTCCATGAGTTCTGATTGTTGGCTATAGTCACGATCAATCTTTGCCATAAGAGCTGCCCACTCGTCCACAAGAATAAATTTTGGTTTCATGTCATAGTGAGTAAAGTTCTTTCCAGCTTGGAATTTCGGCGAAGAAGACATCAATTTATAGCGTTTTTCCATGAACTCTACATTGTCTTTAAAACAGTTGATGATATCTTCCTTACTGGTGTAGACTCGGCCATGAAAGACTGGAATTTTCCTTAATCCAGCCAGGTCCGAATTCTTCGGATCACAGATATCAACAAAGCCGATTTTAGCAAGAGCGTAGATAATAGTCATCAGAACAACGGTTTTACCTCCACCTGTTCCACCGCCAATGAGAAGATGAGGTTCTTCGATATAATCCCAGAATACATCTTTCATGAGCTGGAGTTTGGATCCCTTGACTTTTACTTCATCAATGGTGATCCTGCTTTCAATTCGGTTAATAGCAATTTCATATTTGATGAAGCGATTATCAAAGGTTTTATTGCGAAAATCCCCGTTAAACATGACTTCAAGCGTAGCTCCAAGGTTTAAGAAGCGATCTTGAAATTTATTGCCTTCTAGAATGAAACTCACTTCAATCTTGTAGCGAGACTGTTTGACATACACTTGAGGCAAGGTAATTTTTTCAATGATCTTGTTTTCACGCTTGACCTTTTTAACCAAATAGAGGTTATTTTCCAGCAAAAAGCGTGAAAGGATTCGAAGACTATTGAGCTTTTGAAAAAAGAGCAACTTCCTGTAGCAAACTCGATTAATAAACCAAGAGAGAAGCAAAGAAAAGAGTAGTCCAGCTCCTAGAAAATAGCCTTGTGGTAAGGGATGGACTTTTAATTCTTCTAGATGTAAGTAGCTGTAGTAACTAATAGTCAACAAAAAAGGAAACCACCAGATAAACCATGTGATTCCCTTTAGTTTACGATGAAAAGCGTGAACTCTTTTCCCTCGATAGGTAAAGAGTTTCATAGTGCATCACCTCCTAGTTTTCCTTCTTGTTTTCTACTGGTTTGTTTTCTTTGGTTGGTGCACCTCCAGCTTTTTTCTTGATTTTAGAAGCAAAGAGCTTATAGATATCATTACGATTGACGTGGGTATGAGTGATAACAATATCTTCTAGTTCAACCTCTTCTCGATATTTAATACCCAGGTCCTCGATCTCAGACTCTGACATATCTGCAATAGTGAAAAAGAGTGTTTCGTGCTGGACAGAAGAATGAATCCCTACAACAATACCACGGATCTCACCTGTATTGACTTGTACAAATGATCCATCAGGATTACGTTGTGAGCGATCCACTTCAAAGATGATATCAGGTCCTTCAATGCCTCGGAAAGTCAGTTTTCCAAGGATAGCTGGGACATCTAGCCCGTCTGTAATGACACGATAAGTCTTATCCGCAATTTGTAATTTTTCTCCGTAGTTTAATCCAATTTTAGCCATGTGATTTTCTCCTTTAATTTCTTATTTTTTAACTACCAATTTTTCCGCAAAGACATTGAGATATGGAGCAACATTATTGCCGTTTAAAGCAGTGTCTGGAAAAAAGATTGGGTTAACTGCTTCTACTAGAGAATCTTCTGGAAAGACCGTTGTAGAAGCTGGTGTAATGACATGAAAGGCACCGTGCTCTGCACTGTTTAGAATGTGACGCTGGTATTTGCCTTCTTTCCCAAAAATAAATTTAGGAGCATTTCCCAAACGTTCGTAGTAAGCAGGGCCAATAAATTCTGGTTTCATTTTAAGTGTTTCTGAGATCATAAGATTTTCCTTTCTGAGTGTAAAATAAAAAGAGTTAAGCTAGTTGCTTCACTCTTGAGTAGTAATGAGTAAAAAGTTTTCGTTTAAACATTCTTGTGTAAAATTGTACTTCACCTTGAGCAAAGCCAGTAAGAAGTGATTGATTGGCAAGTTTATCCAAATCCTTTTGGGCTTGATGATAGAGTTGCCCCTGGAGTTGTTCTGATGAGGAAAAGATATCATAGGTGAAAATGTAGTTTTTATAGATTCGTTCACATTGTTGTGCGAAAAAAGTTTGTCATATTTTTCTCCTTTATTGTAATAAGTAAAAAAGCTACTAAGTAAATAAAGGAAAGGACTTAGTAGCTTGAGAGTAGGTCTATCTTAGTAGATAGACAGCAGTAAAGAAAAGTTATTTGGTTAGAAAGATCCCTCTTTCCACGGTGGCAACGTTTAGCAAGGTGCATTACGTCAATTACCATCGCTTTCCCAGCCAATCTCTTTAGGTAGTCGTGATCACGCCTAAGAGATTCTCTTACGCCCTTTGGCGAAGCCAGTTCACTTTACTATTCGGAAAAGTGCGAAAGTCCGAAATGCGTGGAAGCCCACAAGAATGGAATCCTGTTTTCTATCTTCACTTCAACCATAAAACGGGCTTGACTTTACCTATCAAATATATTACAATAAAGGTGCTAAGTTAATTGTGTAGTTTGATAGTCAGTCCTCTGGTTGTCAGACGCACTTTTTATTTAATTGTCAATGATCGTGATTTAGCCTTGAAGATAAGGTTATTATTTTCAATCGCTATACAACTATCAGTTGTTAGTTATATTATACAACTGTTGGTTGTATATGTCAACGATTTTCTGCAAAATTTTAAAATAATTTTTTGAGGTCACATATGGAATTCGCAGAACGCTTGAAAACACTAAGGAAACAAGTAAAACTAACACAAGCTCAAATAGCTGAAAAACTAAATATTTCCCAACAGGCATATGCTTCATGGGAGCGTGGCGTCAAAAAACCAACGCAAGAAAATCTCGTTAAAATTGCACAAATTTTAAATGTGTCAGTTGACTATTTAGTAGGAAACTCAGATGAAAAATCAGATGAATTAGACAATATTGAATTGCTTTTTCGCATGAATTCAAAAGGATTGACCGAAGAAGAAAAGAAAGTTTTTAAAAGAGAGTTAATAGAATTTATGGAAGAACGGAAGAAGGCTTTTGGAAAAGTAAATTAAAAAATTATGAGTATCAACGAATTGCGAACCAAAAGAGGTTTATCTAAAGCACAACTAGCTAAAGAACTAGGAGTAAGTGTAAGAACCATTTTTCGGTGGGAAAAAGATGTGATGTCTATGATTTTGAAAAATGCGGTTGAAGTAACGAAATTTTTCGATATTAGTTTGGATAGGTTGGTGAAATAATGATAGATAATATACGGACACCTAAGAGTTTATTGGTTATAGGTAATGGTTTTGATTTAAGTTGCGGTCTACCTTCTAATTACGTAACTTTTTTAAGATGGGTTTTGAGCCACAAGACTGATATTGATCAGTCAGAAGCAATAGCTAAAATTAAACAGGGGATTGAGAAGTATTTAAATTCATGGAATTTTAGGCATGATCCTCAACAAGATTTAACGATCAAAATAGGTAATGAGAATAGATTTATTCAAGATATAAATATTTGGTATCTTATCTTTGTATACAAGAATATGATATTTGATAATGACTGGCATCTTGTAGAAAATCAAATTGCTAATGAGCTATTAAAGGATACAAAAGGTTTAAATATCATTGAAAAAATTGGAGATACCTTGTTGAGTATATATAGAGAAGATAGAGGGGATGGCGGGCGAACTCCAAAATATTGTATAAATAAGGCATCTGTTTTTGATGATAGAGAGGTGATTATAAGGTTTTACGAATTACTAGCCTATTGTCTATACTATAAAAATTTAGATATACTATCCTATGAAAATAGAGTCGTATTTCAGGAACTTCGAGCGCAAGTCAAACAATTAGGAGGAGAATATTCAGAATTATCATCACAAAATAAAATAAATAAAGAACCTTATAGTAGTACATTTGAAAATAAAATAACTTCTATCCTTTTTCCTTTGGTTTCTCAATCTCTATTGTGTGAATTAATGGAATTGGAGTTAGATTTTAAAAAATATTTAAAACAATGTATTGATACTAATCATAGTAATTATCCAGAAGTGGCAGGGAATTATTTTAAAGGTATTTTAACTCCTGTAAATGTTGATAGAGGATATAGTGAAATGGTAGATTTTAATATTCTTTCATTTAATTACACAACACCCTGGGAACTTTCAGATAATGAAATTTTCAATAAAATATTTGATAGCGTGAATATTCATGGTCAAATTTCTAATGATGATGGAATTGTTTTTGGTATTGATGATGAAAAGATAGCTCCGACACAAATGGAATTTATGTTTTCGAAAGTGGCTCGGACATTAGATTTAATTACTCTAAGTAATCATAGAAAGAGCCTTGATGAATTATTGTCTACAAATATAGAAAATGTTGTGTTCTATGGACATTCACTATCTATAGCTGATTATGGATACTTTCGAATGATATTTGATAAATATGTAGACAATTCGGAAGTGAAATTTTATTTTACATTTAAGGTGTATAAGGGGACTACAGAATATAAGGAAAGGAAAAAATTAGTCAAAAATATTTCGGAAATCTTCGGTAAGTATTCGATTGACAAAGAAAAAAATACGGATATATTTAAAAATTTAATTCAAAATCAAAGAATAAAGATAATTTCCTTATAAATGCTTATATGAGAAATAAATTATTTATTGAAAAAGTATGGCTAAATTGGTATAATGTATGTGCTTTTGAACTAGTGTTAATCATTAAATGGTTGATAGTAGCTTGCATTATTTTGTTACTCTTTTGGACTTTCTATGTCAATCTCAATTTTTATTTCTATGATGAGCTTAACTTTATCGTGGATGAAAATTAAAGGAGAATTTTATATGAAAGAAATTATTTTGTCTCTGGCAGTTTCATGCGGTTCTGAGGTAGAAAACTGAAGGCAATCAAAGTGAGTACAAAATAATGCGGGAGCACCGCTTCGGGTTCGAATCCCGACTGCCTCATAATCTTTAGTAGACAATCGTCTACTTTTTTTATATAATTAACTCAACCAATTTGGTTTAGTTTTGTAAATTGTGATTTAAAGGAGGTACTGTTCGTTGGATGAATTGTATTCAAGAGTAAGTGAAATCACAAAACAAGTCCTTTATCCCTATATAAAAGAAGAAGAAATTTCAACCCTGAACTATCACTTTCACTATTATTTTGATTATTGCATTCATGAGAATAACATTCAAGTCATTAGTCACCACTTTTCAAATCATAAAATTGAAGGTTTGACAGTTATTGATAAACTAGGGACGAGTTTTTCCTATGAACAAGACAATCCAGTAACCAAACGTCACTTTACCTTGTGTCATGAATTAGGCCACTTTATCTTGAAACACGATGGTTCTTATTTTACAGAGTCAGTGGATAATCAGGAATCTATTATAGAGAGAGAAGCCAATGTATTTTCGGCTATTGTTCTGATGCCTGATATTGTGCTACTATCCAAGATTTACTACGCTTGTGATTCTTTTCAAAAGGTCAAAGAGGATCTAGAAGTTTCAAAGCAGGCACTTTATTTCCGACTGATTGACTTGTTGAGAGTTTACCAAGTGGATACCGAATCAGCCATCAAACAGGCAGTAGATGAATACCTAGACGATCAAAACGCCTCCCTTCACCATTACTTTCATCAACTGAAAGAAATATTGATTGAAGAGTTCAATCAATATCAACCATCGCTTATAACACAGATAAAAAAGAGATTGAAAGAAACCAATTTTGTGACGAGTCAAGAACTGCCAGAATTACTTGATCAGACACGATGGAATGAAATCAGGAAGATAAAGTATTTTAAAGTGTGGCTTGTTTATGATAAAGGAAGATCCTTAGCCTATGTGTGGGATAGCAAAAAACTATCTGATACGGAAGCAAGGAGAAAGGCAAATTTAGAACTATTAATTATATGAGGGGAATCATGTATCAACCAGAAAAATTAAAAGCTCGGAGGAAAGAGCTAAAACTAACACAAAAAGATATTGCAGATAAGCTAGGAACTAGCTATCAAGCCTATTCTGCTTGGGAACGTGGAGTTAAAGAACCATCTACTGAGAAAGTGGTATTATTAGAGAAACTTTTGAACGTCCCAAAAGGTTATTTTACTGAGATAGAGATTGTCAGACTTTATAATGTCCTCTCACCCAATGGAAAAGAAAAAGTTGTGTCTTATGCTCGTGACTTAGTTACAGAAGAACAGAAAAATAAAGTAGTTTCTATTGCTGAACCACGTTATGAATATAGGGTCTATGAAGAAATGTCTGCTGGTCTTGGCGCTACTATCTACGGAGAAAAAGAATACGATACGGTCTACTATAACGAAGAGTTAGGGCATGACTTCGCCTCTTGGGTATCGGGGGATTCTATGGAGCCTAAATATCCAAATGGTTCTGTTGCCCTCATTCGTGAGACGGGATTTGATTATGACGGAGCAGTTTATGCAGTTGTTTGGAATGAGCAAACCTATATTAAACGAGTCTACCTAGAAGAAGACGGCTTACGCCTTGTTTCCATAAACAAGAAATACAAAGACAAATTTGCTCCTTATGACGATGATCCTCGCATTGTTGGAAAAATTGTCGGAAATTTTATGCCTCTAGAGGAGTAGGTTATGGGAATCATTGACTATTCAAAAGAACCTGTTAGTGATATTGCCTTTATTGATATGAAATCCTTCTATGCCAGCGTTGAATGTGTGGAGCGAGGGCTTCATCCTCTTAAAACCTCCCTCTGTGTGATGAGTCGAGCGGATAATTCTGCTGGATTGATATTGGCATCATCACCCATATTTAAGAAAGTATTTGGGAAAAAGAATGTTGGTCGGGCTTATGATTTACCCTTTGATGTCAAAACTAGAAAATTTTCTTACTATAACGCAAAAAAGCAGGGACTTCCAACGGATCCAGACTTTGTTCGATATATAGAGGAATGGGCGAAGACTACTTTTATCGTACCACCAAGAATGGATAAGTACATTGAGGTTAATATGGAAATACAGCGAGTTTTCAAAGACTACGGTAGCCCCAATGAAATATACCCTTATTCAATTGATGAGGGATTTATTGACCTAACGACTTCTCTTAACTACTTTGTTAGCGATCAGACCATATCCCGAAAAGATAAATTGGATATGATTTCCGCTAAGATTCAAAAGGATATTTGGCGAAAGACAGGTATTTACTCAACTGTTGGTATGTCAAATAGTAATCCCTTACTTGCTAAGCTAGCCTTAGACAACGAAGCTAAGAAAATGCCCACCATGCGTGCTAACTGGTCTTATGAAGACGTAGAAAGTAAGGTTTGGACAATTCCTAATATGACAGATTTTTGGGGAATTGGTCATCGTATGGAAAAGAGATTAAATGACTTGGGAATCTTCTCTATTAAGGAACTTGCTAATAGTAATCCCGATTTACTAAAAAAGTCTTTAGGAGTAGTAGGGCTACGTCTCTGGTTTTACGCAAATGGAGTAGATGAAAGTAATGTTAATAATCCATATAAACCAAAGAGCACAGGATTAGGTAACTCTCAAGTCTTACCAAGGGATTACATCAAGCAACGGGATATCGAGATTGTCCTTCGAGAGATGGCAGAGCAGGTTGCTATTCGTCTTAGACGAGAGGGTAAGAAAACAACTGTTGTCTCTATTCATGTAGGCTATTCCAAACAGGAAAATAAAAAATCAATCAACACACAAAAAAAGATCGAACCAACTAATCATACGGACACGCTAACTAATGTGGTTTTACTGTTATTTCATCAGAAATACAGTTCAGGTGCCGTAAGGAACGTTGCCGTCAACTATTCAGGTCTAGTGGATGAATCGTTTGGACTAGTTTCTTTATTTGATGATGTTGAAAAAATAGAAAAAGAAGAAAGGCTCCAATCAGCGATTGACAGCATCCGAGATCAGTTTGGATTCACTTCACTTTTAAAAGCCAATGCCCTTGAATCAGCATCAAGAAGCATTGTTAGAAGTAGACTAATTGGAGGTCATTCTGCTGGTGGACTAGATGGTTTAAAATGATAGATCGTTCCTATTTGCCCTATCAGTCAGCCCGAGAATATCAAGATTCAGGTATGCAAAAATGGATGGGCTTCTTTTTATCTGAACATACCTCGTCACTAGGAGAAGAAAAATATCGTGTCGATCTAACTAGTGACTTGAACAGAACAGAAAAACTCTTGTTACTTTCTCAGCTTTATGTTGGGCGTTTAAAAGGTCGTTTTACAGTCAAACAAAAAGCTCAAAAAACAACCTTAATTGGGGAGGTGGGGGAAATTGCAGTAAAGGAAATATCCCTCAAAACACTTGAAGGATACCAACTGGTTGAAGTGGAAGACATCCTGGACATTCAACTATTAGAAGAGGTTTCCTATGAGTAGAAAAGAACTCTATGAAAATAAATTGCAGATGGATTATTTCTCAGACAACTATATTCGATTCGAAGAAGATTTCCAAAAATACTCAGCAATGGACATACCACTTACTTTTCTAGTTGATGATATTCTCAGAACTATGGCTGTGAATCAGAAAAACTACTTCAAACTTAATAAAGAGAATTCTAAGGATGGATGGGATCATTATTTCTACTTCCGAATAGAAAGTGGACAAGATAATAACTTAATCAGAAAATATTGGTATATAGGTTCAAAATAGCATTACTATGCAGTGAATGCTATTTTTTTGAACTTGAAAAGGTTATAATAGTTCTAACTATAATCAGCTAAGGGGCCTTTAGTTAAGTACTGACATACTTAAACAATCCTATAGGTCTCTTGGCATACAGGAGAAGCGTATGACTTTTGAAGCACTAATTGCACAAATTGATGAATTAGCGGAAACACAACGTGATCGCGGGACCTATTTTGAATATCTAGTACGTGCATATTTAAAGAATGAACCAACCTACAAGAATGAATTCATAGAAGTTTGGATGTTGGCTGATGTCCCAGATAGCTATGGAATTCCTAAAATCGATATAGGCTTAGACTTAGTGGCGAAGAAGCATACTGGTGAACTGGACGCTATTCAGGCTAAATTTTATAATCATAGTAACCAAAAGTCAGACATTGATTCCTTCCTCGGTGAACTTGGTCAATAGTCTACGAAGTTTGAAGTGGAGGAGTAGTTTTGGAGATATTACATGACTTAATTGTTAATCTAATTGTTGCGGTTATTACTTTTCTTGTCTCGACAATATTTAATAATAGACGTAGAATTAAAATATGGTCTCAATCTCTTATTCGATGGAACAAAGATATAAGATTGAGTTGTGCTTACCTATTTCAAATTAAACAGACTAATGGCCGCTATTTGCTGATAAAAGGGAGAAGAATAGACCAATATCAACCTATAGGAGGTGTTTATAAATATCACGATTCCTTCAAAGGGCTAAAAGAAAAATTAGAGTTGAAAGATGAATCTGCGACTCGATTTTATGAAGGTGGAGATCTAAGGTTAATAACAAAAGGGAAGCACCTTGTACAGTTTATAAACTGGTTTGATACAAGAAAAAATAGGGAAGTAACTGTAATTAGAGAGCTTATTGAAGAATTAGAACCTGCTGGAATTTCTGTAGAGAACCTAGTAACAAAGTCGAAAGTTGAATATCTAAAAACTGTCAAAGAACCAATCATGTTTTCAACTTACTTTCAAATGGATGAATTAAAAATATTTGACATTTTTGAAGCAAGAATACCTACAGAAATATTAGACAAAGTATTAGAAAATGATGATTATTGTCTAATAGAGGCTGAGGATATAGAAAAAAATTGTTTTACTAAAGACGGACTTTCTAAAAAGATTTCAGCAACCTCGAAGTATATTGTTTAGGAGGAAGATATTTTGACAGATATTACTATCTCAAAAGAGATTAAATCAATTATTGAAGAATTGGATGTTTCGTATTCGAAATATGAAATAGCTACTAATAGGTACAATTCTATTGCTAACTATATCAAAAATTCAGAACTTAGCAAAAATAGCCCAGATATATACTTGCAAGGATCGTTTAAATTGGGAACAGCCATCAAGCCTTTAACAGAAGATGGAGCTTTTGATATTGATATAGTTTGCAACTTCACAAAGTTAAGAAGAAACGAACAATCTCAATATTCTTTGAAAAATAATCTTGGGAAAATTGTTAAGAGTTATGCTAAGGCTCAGTCAATGTCCAGTGGGCCAGAGGAAAGCAAACGCTGCTGGACATTAAAATATGTTGATGAAAGCAATTTTCATATAGACATATTGCCGTCAGTCCCTTTAAACGAAAAAAATGATGGGTTTATAGCAATCACGGATAAAACTCATGAAAACTATTTTGAAATTACTTCTAATTGGGAGACAAGTAACCCAAAAGAGTACGCTAAGTGGTTTAGAGATCTTTCAAAGTTCTCTATCTATCAAAAAGAAGTTGCTAAAAGATTTTCTGCATCTATTGAAAAAGTTCCTGAATATAGAGTTAGAACTCCCTTGCAAAGGATTGTTCAAATCTTGAAAAGACATGCTGAGGTTTGTTTTGAAAAAGATATTGAATATAAACCAAGCTCTATAATCATCACGACATTAGCAGCAAAGCAATATCAGTCTGCCAGTACAATTTATAGTGATTTTTTAGATATTATAAACTATGTTATTGAACACTTGAAGGATGCTATTGAATTTAGAAATGGAAAACCTTGTGTATATAATCCTGTAAATAAGGACGAAGTTCTATCTAATAAATGGGATAAAGATAGTAGCTATTTTGAAGCATTTGAAAAATGGTTGGAACAACTTAAATTAGACTTTAATGTAGGAAATTATAATTTATCTTATTTAGATAAAATAAAATTTATAAGGACTAGCTTATTTAAGAATAGTGGAGAACAATTCCCAATTGTTAATGTCAATTCTATAAGTCATCATCAAAATTCAAAATGGAAAGAGTTTTTGATAGAAGATGTATCAATAAAGGCAAGTTATCTATATAAAGGATTTAGGTGGAAAAAGATTGAAAGCGGAACAAAATTGAATAAACATGGTAGTCTTAAATTTGAAGTACAGGCTAATAGTATAATAGGGTATGAAATTTGGTGGCAAGTGACAAATACAGGCAGGGAAGCTGAATTAGCAAATTCTTTACGAGGCGGGTTTTACAATTCTGAGTTAGTAGAAGGTAAAAGAGTTAGAAAAGAAAGTACTCTTTACACTGGTAGACATTATGTAGAAGCATATCTAGTCAAGAATGGAATTTGTTATGGGAAAAGTATTCCGTTTGAGATTATTATAACCGATAAATTTTCAATGGATTTTGCACATTGACGGAGATTAACCGGTAAGTTGTTTATTTGATATTTCCCTTCCTTCAATCAAACTCATTCTAAATTTTTGAATGAAAAAGATGTCGGACTTTGTTGATAATCGAGATAAAGCTAATCTAAAATTACTTGAAGCCCAGACTTGTGAAAATGGATTTTACAAAAAGTATGAACTAGAATTTAGTGCAATATGTTTCAAAACACTTCCTCCCTATCCAAATTCGGATAGGGTTTCTCATCGTTAAAAACTCGCTTTAATATCTCGACACTTTTCTCCAGATGGAGGAGTTCGATTTTTCTTCTAAGAACATCAGTATTTTTCTCTATATTCTCGCAATGTCGTTTGATGTGCCATAAGGATTTCTGAATGTTATCTTCTTTTAAATTTTTCATACTCCTATCTTACCAGATGAATAGTCAAAAATAATGTTAATTTACTCAAATGATCAAAATATAGCCTGAACAGTACTAAAAAACAAATTATGCCCAATTTCCCTCTGTTAATGGGACAACAAAAAAACGCTTCAATCAAAGCGTTTTTATTGTATAACAAATAACGAATAGTTTGATAGTTTTACTTATCGTAGTATTTTTTCATGGCTTCTTTATATGCTTCGCTATCCTTTTTGTAATAGTCCTGCTTCGTTCCTGAAATGTCTACAGTGAATACGCCATCCTTGAAGGCATAATTCTCTTTTCGGTTTATGATATCAGAACCAGTCAGTTCGATTGTTGAACTATCTTTATCAATTATAAAGGCATCAGCCTCTCCTTTATTGATATTTCCTTTGTTACCTGAAATGGTAAAGGCAACTTCATTTCTACTCTCGTTTATCCAGTAGTATTCTCCGTCTAAGGAATTGCTCGATTGTTTAGAACAGGCGAGTAGAAGTAGGGCTGACAGCGATAAGAATAGTAGCGTAAAAAATCTTTTCATTGAATACCTCCTTTCTTCTATTATTGTATCAAAGGAATATTACAGGTGTAAGACCAACATTTTTTATACTGTGTTTGCTTCTTTTGGGGATTTTTTTTAGGAAAGTTATATCAGACCATTACTTAATAAATAGGTATGATTTTATAGTAAAAAAATTCTTTCTAATAGGGGAAGCATTTTGCCGTTAAACTGTTCGTTAACTCTTATTAATCATAATAACCAATTATAACAATACTACTTAACTACTGTAACAAGCTAACTTCATATTCTGTACTAGTATCTTCTGAAACCTAAATACAATTATCGAAAGGGTCTAGATCCATCACAAACTAGTGAACCCGAGGAAACGAATGAATAAGTACCTCACCTAGTTATACAAGAAAACGGTTGTTATAATGTTTTTAAAGACTAATCTGAATGCTACTATTATTTTAGTATTGGAAAATATTAAGATAATGAAGCTCAGTTTAGCTAAAAAGAGTTCAATCACTATTGTAATTGATTAGGTAATTTTTTATTTTGAGATAGAGTACATCATTTCCGTATAATTTAGCTAGTGTTTTTGCATCAGTGTAATATTGTAAAATCTCTTCTTTAGATAGAAATTTTTCACAAGAATTAGCAACGAGAAGAAGTAGAGAAGGCATTTGATATGCTGTATTATTATTTTTACAAAAATCTATGGTTTCTAATGCTGTTTCTAAAGCATCCAGTAATTGACCGTTAATCGTTAAATGATGTGCAAAATTATATTTTAACCGAATATATCCTTCTATATCCTCTTTTAATTGGAAATCTTTTGTTGAATAGATTTGAAGAAGTTTTTTGTAATTTTTTTCATATTCTTCGTTATAGCCTATATTTGAGTAGAAATTTGTTAGAGTATTCAGAGCTTTTAAATAAATATTTTTTTTATAGTCAAGAAAAGAGTCAATGAGATTTTTAAGCAACTCAATTGCACTATCTTTTTTATCATAGTTGTAAAAGAGAATAATAGCTTCAATCCATGTTAAATAAGATTGTTCATCCTCATTAAATGAATTTTGATTGCTTTTTTCAAGGTTGTAAAGATACTCTAAATCATTGTAATTTCTATGTTCTAAAAGCTTTGAGGACATGGCAATAAAGTTTCGTAAATCAGAGACAGTCTCATACGACTCATCGAAAAAGTAATTTATATCCATCTGAAGTTTTTGTGATAAGTTATAAAGAACATCAGCGGAAGGAAAAAAGTTTGTTCGTTCGATTTTACTAATTAGACTTTGTTCGCAAATTCCATCAGCCAAATCTTTTTGAGATAGTCCTAGTGACTTTCTTTTTGTTTTAATTTTATTACCTATTGATTGCATATTAAATCTCGTTTGAATTTTTTATATTGAAATTGCTAAATTAATTACTAGAACTTATTCTATCTCATAACAGATATATTGTCAAAGATTAAAATTCAGTTGTAGTGTTATACAAAGTTAAAATTCAAAATAATAACCACTAAGAATAAGTAATTTAAATGTTCAATTAAATATCTCAAATAAGATATAATTAATAAAATAACGCGAACAACCTAAAATATATTGACTTATAAAAATTAATGTTATATAATTCAGTTGAAAGGTGTGAAAGGGGTTTCAAAATGAGAAAATTATTTATTACTTTATTAGTATTTTCACTTTTAGTTAACTTTGGTAACATTTATAATAATGTTTTGAATGTAAATGATAATGTATCTAGTGAGATATATTTAAGTAAAATTGTCAAATCAGAGAGTTTAGGACTAATTGATGGTAAGGCGGATTCTTACATATAATCACATTTTTTTACATACAAATTGATAATTTTAAAAATAATACTTTATTTAATATGAGAATTTTTAAGTTGATGTAATGGACTTATAATATACCTGGAATTGTTTAAAACTGTTGCTTCAGATCAAGGGTTATTATATTGATAGATTTTTAAGTGAGGTTAAAAATGCATGATTATATAGTTAGTAGTGCACAAACAATTAGAGAAAAGTCTAAGTTTTTTAACGAAAATATTGAAATTGACTACACATTTCTTAAGGAATGGAGAAATGTGAGGACACTAATGACAGATGAGTTGTTTGAACTTATGTTAAAGGAAGAGGGGTATACTTTGGAAGAATTTGCAAATTCTTTACAAGAAAGTAACGAATTTGCCGATAATCCAGAATGGTATGATAAGTTTTTATTTATTATACAAAATTATGATTATAACAATATTAATTATGAGGCTGGTATAAGTGTATTAACTCTGCCGTTCAGTAAATATACTTTAGATAATCTTAAGAGTAAAATTAGTAATTTAGATAATTTTAGGGTTGATGAAGAAATATTCAACAAGATAATTTTATATCAGAATGATGAGCTGTTCAATTTGATTGGTAAAATTATGGCCTTGAAGTTAGCTGAATATAAAAAGGAAAATAATTTTTCTAATAGAAATGGCGTGTTTGAAAATTTTTTGGAAGATAAGTTCTATTCTAAAGAGTCGTTTATTCAGTTTTTTGAAGAATACCCTGTTACTGCTAGATTATTAACAGTTCGGACTCAATTTTTTATAGACAATATTAGCAATTTTTTTAATAACATCAATAATGACACCTATGATTTAAAAAATTTTTTTAATTTATCAGAAGTAGTGATAACTGACCTAGAACTATCAGCTGGAGATTCTCATGAAAATGGTAAATCAGTAATCATTTTTGAAGTGAACCATATTCAGAAAATTGTATATAAACCTAAAAATTTAAAAATTGAAGAAAGAATATCGGAATTATTAAAGTGGTTTAGCAGTGAAGAGCTCTTAGATCTACATCTTCCAAAAGGACTATACAGGAACAATTACACTTATAATGAGTTCGTGTATAGAAAACCATGTAATTGTATTGAAGAGGTACAAAGGTTTTATATACGGTTTGGTTATTTAATAGCGTTGTGTTATTTATTGGGGATTGATGATCTCCACTTGGAAAACGTTGTAGCAAGCAGTGAATATCCAATAGTAATTGATATTGAAACAGCGTTTCATTTATCATCTAAAATAACCCCGGACGATATTTTTAATAATATTTTACAAGAGTTGGAGCATGATTCTATAAAAGGTTCGTGTTTATTACCACGAAAAATTCCAGTTGGAATGGATGGGGCAATTGAATTAAGTGCACTAATTGGTAAGGGTGGTGAAACTAGTAGTACAGTATCAACCCCGATAAATATTAATAGCGATGATTTTAGATATTCGGAAAAAAATGTATATTTTTCGTCAGGTAACAATATTCCGATATATAAAGGACAAGAAGTAGATTCGAAAGATTATAGATTTAAGATAATAGAAGGCTTTGAAGATTTTTTTGATTTTGTTTTAAAGAATAAAATAGAACTACTTAGAAGAGTTGAACAATTTAAAAATATAAAAGTTAGAATATTGCTTAAAGGTACTGAGAAGTATGCGAGTATGCTTAGATATTCAAGTCATCCTAATTATGGGAAGAGGATGAAATATAGAGAAAGACTATTTATGAATATTTGGGCGTATCCATATTTGGATAAGAGAGTTGTTAAGAGTGAAGTCCGTGATTTATTGTTTGGAGACATACCGATATTTTATAATAATATAGGTTCTAAAGATTTAATAGATAGTCAAGGAAATATATACCAGAATTACTTCCTAGAGTCTGGGTTAGATAAGTATAAGAAACTAATAGCTAGTTTGTCACAGGATATTGTGGATAAACAAAAGGATATTCTATTTATGGAGCTTGGTTTATATGATGAATATTTAAGTTTTAGAAAAGAAAAAACGAATAGAAAGATCCAAAACTATAGCATTAATTACATTCGCGAGGCTAAGCAAATTGCTAAATATTTGATGGATAATACAAAAAAGTATGAAGAGATGATATCCATGGTAAATCTTGATAGTGATAGAGAATATCATTGGAGTTTTCAACCAATGAATGAAAGTTTTTATGGTGGATTAAGTGGGATAGCTCTATTCTTTTTGGAACTATATAACGTGACTAAGGAACCTATCTATTTCCATTATTATAAGGGTTATATAAGTTCTGCAATCCTACAAACTCGTAATACAACATTTCAAAGCCCATTTTTTGGTTGGCTTTCCCCAATGTTCCCTCTCCTTCTAGAGTATAAATATAATTCTACACTTGTAGATGAAAAATATTTTAGATTTACAATCGATAAACTAAATACTCTAACCTCAGAGGATGTATATAAAATAGAAAAGATTGATTATATTTCTGGAATTTCGGGCGTGATTACCTTGTTGCATCAGATTAATCTAGTCTATCCATTAAAAATATCGTCTACTACAATAGGAATGTTTTATCAAGTACTCATGGAACGATCAAAAGGAGATAAGGAGTTAAAAAGTAAACCTGGATTAGCGCATGGGATTGCTGGTTTGGCTATTTCTAGATCTTTAGATCAAGGTTTAGAGGAGTTTGCTTATAATTATACTAGTTTAGAAGTAGATAATTTACCTAAATTATCTGATCGATATAAGTGGTGTTTGGGTTTAGCAGGTATCATTCAAGCAAAATTGGCAATGTACTATAATGCTTCATCTAATATTAATATCAAGGATTTATATGTATTATTTAAAGAATTTGAACATAGTTTAATGGTAAATTCGATTGATGATGATAGTTTGTGTCATGGTTCAGCTGGAGTGATTATTACTTTATCATTAGTTTATAAATTCACTGGTGAAAAAAAATGGAATGATATGTTGGAAAACCAACTCTATAAATTAAAATTGAATTCTTTATTTGATTCCTATTTGCTTCCTAGGGTTGGAAAAACTTATTCTCTTGGACTATTTGATGGAATTGCAGGAATAGGGTGGATGTATTTGTTCTTAGAAAATAAATGTTCTAATATAATGATGCTCGGATTCTAAATATGTTTACAACATATAAAAGGAGATGGTTAAGATGGTTTAATTATATAAACTTTGACTGTGACATGTGTTTTCTAAAAAATGGAAAGGATTAACAATGTTAGATGTTCAAGATTCAATTGTAACTGGAGCAGCATTTGAGGATATGTCAATTGCTGAAATGACTCGAGTGCAAGGGAGTGGGGATATTTCTCCTGAGACAACTCCAGCTTGTTTGTTAATAATTAGTAAAGTTATATCAGGTGCGGCAGTAAGTTTTGGTTTTTCAGTAAGTGTTGTGAAAACCCTTAAAGGGAAGTGTTAGGAGGAGAAGATGATAAATGAAATTGATGTAAATAAGTACGCTGGTGATTCCTTTGAAGAAATGAGTATAGCAGAGATGACTTTGGTTCAAGGTTCTGGAGATATGAGCGCAGAACTTACTCCTACTACACCAGCCTGTTTCGCTAGTATTATCTATACAGCTAGAGCTTCTTCACCAAATTGCGCTCATGCACTAAGTGTAATTTCAAGTGCAATTTCAGGTGCAGTAATTTCAGCTGTAAAATGTTAATATTAATTATTTTAAATTAGGGACGGGTTCAATATTGGGTTAAAGAAGTACTTTGAACCTGTTCCTCTTTTTTATAAATATAATAGTAGTATTGTGATTATTATGATAAACACTATAACCGTATTTTAAAGAAAAAGTTGAATAACTAGAATTAATTGTTAATATGGTAAAACATTTTAGATTATAAAAAATATATAAGGTTTACTTAGTTTCAATCTGTTGTGTTCCTATAAACTGACTATTAGAGTATTGATAGAGATTCTTTTGGTTATAGATATTTACTTTATTGAAGCTAGTTAAGATGTATCACAAGAATATAACTTAAATAGAAGGGATGTATATTGTGAAGAAAATTTTTATACTTATAGGTAGCAGGAGGAAAAAAGGTAATACATACAGGTTTGTAAAATCAATTATCAGCAATCTTAGTGATTTTGATGTAGATTACTGTTTTCCACAAGATTTAGATATTCAACCATGTGTTGGTTGCCATAATTGTTTTCAACAGGCTAAATGTGTTTTAAGAGATGATATTTCGCTATTAGAAGATAAAATTCTATCATCCGATGTTTTTATCATTGCTTCTCCCGTTTACTTACACTATATGACAGGGGATTTAAAAAAGATATTAGATCGATTATCCTGGTGGACCCATACGATGAGATTGCAAGGGAAACCTGTAGTAGTGTTAAGTACGAATGGTTCAAACGGCGAAAGGTCGGTTACAGAACCCCTAAGTGAGATAATGACTGCGATGGGAGGGAATGTAATTGCAAATGCGAATGCTTCTGAATTTCCAAATCAGATTAATAATAATTTGTGGCTTTCTGAGGTATCTATTGAAATTTCTGAGCGAATAAAACAATATTCTCGTCAACGACCTAGCTCAAATCAATTTTTAGAAGTAGCATTTATCTCTGAAAAATTTAATATTCTACAACAAAAAGAAATGGCTGTTCGTTTTCCTGACTGGGAGTTTAACGAATTGAAGTTTTGGGAAGATACAGGAATGTTAAGTTTTGATTCATATAGTGATTATTTATCACATAGATTAAAGTGAGGAGTTAACATTGAAGATTAGGTTTCAACAACAGAGTGAACATTCTGAGTGCGGTCTTGCATGTGTAGCAATGTTGATTGATTACTTTTCAGAAAATATGAGACTAACTCATTTGAGACAGAAGTATGGTGTCCCAAATGGTGGATATAATTTTGCTCAATTAACCTTAATATTTAGTGATTATAACATTAGTACAAGATGTATTCATGTGGACTATGACAGAATTAGGAGTGTTCCTACACCTTGTATTGCATTTTGGAAGGAAAGCCATTTTGTGATTATTGAAAGGGTTGCCAGGAAGAAATATTATATTGTTGACCCGGCATTAGGCAGGTTCTGTTTGAACGAAGAAGAATTTAAGGAATGCTTTTCGAAAGCAATTTTATACATAGACAGAAAATACTCAAAAAAAAGAAGCACCTTTGGAATTTTTAATTACTATTTTAAAAACTTGCTCAAACATTTTAAAATTGTTTTTTCTGTTTTAGTTATTTCATTCAGTGTTCAGCTATTGGCACTATTAATTCCGTATATTATCCGGTCAATAATAGATGACCCAATGATGTGGAAGGCACTTGATCATTCAATTCTAGGTTTAACTTTAATAATAATAAGTATTCTATATTTTGGAACTAATTATATTAAAATTAAGTTAATAGCTAAACTTCAAACAACAATTGATAGAGATTCGGTAACGACAGTTGTTAAACATTTATTGGACTTACCTTATTCATATTTTACTAATCGTAATAAAGGAGATTTAGTTTATACTTTAAACTCAAATAGTTATATTCGACAAATACTTATTGACCAAGTTATTGAACTAATTATAAATTTTGTTTTTGCATTACTATATTTGATTGCAATGTTTTTAATAAATACTACATTAACCTTTGTAACCTTGATTATAGTGGTATTAATAAGTGGATCACTGTTTATAAATTCTTTTTATAATAAAAAATTGACTCAGAATGAAATAACAGCATTATCTAATTCTCAGAATAATATAAATGAAATGATTAACAATATATCAACTATAAAATCAACGGCTTCAAAAGATAATATATTTAAAAACTGGGTAAATAATTTTGAAGAACAACTTTACTATGAGGTTAAGCGTGCCAATTATAGTTCCATTTTTATTAACTTTTCGCATAGTATTCAAGTATTATATACTTTGATAATTTATATTGTAGGAATTCAACTGAATCAAGCAGGAGTGGAATTAACACTTGGGAGTATTGTAGGATTTGTTTCAATTGGAGTATCATTTATTTCTCCATTGATTTCGATTTTGTCCTCATATAATCAAATTTTTTCAATTAGTATTTATGTGAATAGATTATTGGATGTTTTGGAAACGCCAATAGAAGCATTATTATTTGGTGATTATAGAGTTGAGAATTTATCTGGCTTAATTGAAATTAATAATCTTAGCTTTCGATATAGTAAATTTTCATCAGATGTTTTGGATAATATCTCGTTTAATATTCAAGAAGGTGAGAAGATCGCTATTATAGGAGAGAGTGGTTCTGGAAAATCGACTTTATTAAAATTATTATCTGGATTTTATAAACCTAGTAGCGGTGAAATACTTTTTGATAAACAACCAATGGATAAATTTGATATTGAAAGTTTTAGGGAAAAAATTGGAGTTGTTTTACAGGAGGATCGATTATTTAGTGGTACGCTTAGGGAAAATATAACTTTAGGAAGACCGATTTCAGATAAAGAAATTTGGGATATCATGTTAGAATCTGGTCTAATCGATTTGGTAAATAGCTTTCCATTAGGACTGGATACCATTATATCGGAAAATGGAAATAATCTGTCTGGAGGACAAAGACAAAAGATATCTCTAATAAGAACACTTATTTCAAAACCATCTATAATATTTCTTGATGAACCAACGAGCTCTATGGATGTATTGTCTGAAAAACAAATGATGGAGTTGATTTTCAAAATAAATTGTACAGTTGTGGTTGTTTCGCACAGAATCTCTTTAGTTGATAAGTTTGACAAAATATTAATTGTTAGAAATGGAAAAATCGAAGGCTTTGATTCACACAGTAGATTAATTAAAAATTGCCCTTATTACAACAGCCTCTATTATAAAATAAAGGAGCTTGAAAATGAAAAATGATAGAAGTACATATCTTACTAAAAAATTTATAGTTTTAATGGCATTAACATGTTTTAGTATTTTTCCATCTGTTATGATTTTTGGGAAAATAGGATTTATAATTTATGTAATCTTGTTCTTTTGGACTGTAAAGACATCGCTTGAGATCGAGAAAATTAAAAAGCAAAACAACTTAAATACTGTATCGGATTTATTAAAGGATAAAACTACCGAAGAGTATAAAATGATAGAATCAGATGAAAGGGTAAAAAACTTTATAAGTAGTTTAAGTCAAACAAAAATAATATTATATACGGTCATTGTTGGGGTAATAATAACACTGTTTTCGGTTCTTATTTATTATCTTATTATGGAGATTGTCTAGGTTTGACGTTATAAATTTATCAATTTCATCGTAGAGGGGAGTGGAAAATGAAGTTATTATTTCGCTTAGTTATATTATCAGTATGTTTTCTTTGCGTTGGAAAAGTATATGCTGAAAATGTTAGTAATCTTTCTTATATGATTACGAATAGAGAAGTTTGGAAAATTTCAGAAATTAAAAGAAAAATAGATTCAAATAAAATATCATATATTCCTGAAATTAATCTTTTAAGTTTTCATAATTTAGATAATGAGGATCAGAATATAATCTCCAAATATTTCAATTTAAAAAAAGGCAATTCTCTTCCAAAAATAGATATACAAAAAGAAATTGAAGTCGATACTATTTCTAATAGTCAAACTGAATCAATCCATAATGATTCAGTAAGTAATTCAATATATGGAAAAACAGATATTCTCTCAGAGGAATACAATAGTTTTAATTGGCCATATAAGAAAATTTTATCAGATAGAATATTAAATGGGGATATACGAGGAGAGGGAATTAAAGTTGGAATAATTGATTCGGGTGTTGATTTTAGCCACCCTAATCTAGTAGACAATAATCTGAAACAAAAGAACTACGTAAATGATGATCAGACAGATGAGTTGGGTCACGGTACTCAAGTGGCCGGTGTGATAGATACTCTAGCTCCTGGAGTAGAAATGACATCTTACAAAGTTATGGGAGCCGAGGAGGGAGAGTCTCTAAATGTTATTAGAGCTATAATTGATGCTACCAATGATGGTATGGATATAATTAATGTTAGTCTAGGATCTTATAAGAATTATACGAAGAGGGAGGAAAAATTTACAACTATTGCATTTTTAAAAGCAATTGAATATGCTCGAAGGAACAAAACAATTATTGTAGCTTCGGCAGGAAATGAATCAATTAATCTTGATACTTTCAGTAATAATAACATGCATGTTCCTGGTGGTCTTCCTTCAGTTATTACTGTAGCGTCTACTAATAAGAAGGGTAATAAAGCAGATTACTCAAACTATGGTTCTATAATTAGTATCTCAAGTCCTACAGGAAGTTTTGGAGAACAATATGCGACAACAGGTCAAATTGATGCCCGTGAAATGATGATGACTTACTATCCATTGACAAAAGAATCTATAATTGGTTCTTTAGCTGGATTTCCAAAAGGGTATACTCTTTCCTTTGGGACAAGCTTGGCAGCCCCTGCTGTGAGTGCTGCTGTTGCAGTGATTCTGTCTAAAAATATTTGTCAAGACAGAGATGTTGAGAGCATCATATTACAATTAATGAGGAATTCCGAGCCATTTAAGGAAGACTCTGAGAATATTGGCTATGGTGAGTTAAGAATTAAATGAAAAAATTCATTGTATCAATTAGTTAGTTATCATCTTATTTTTCATGTTGAGAGCAAAGAATTGTTCATCTAACAAAGCTATTACATATTACACTGTTTGAGCTAGCTCAAACAGTTTTTTAGTGCTCCTTTGTCAACTGTAGTGGGTTGATGAAAAGTTAGAACCTGGAGAGGACTAAATGGCCCTCTCCTTTTTGAAATTCAAATCTTGGTGGCTTCGATGATGTTGTTAGTAACTTGTAATCTTGCATTTGAACGGTGCTCTCATGATCTTGTTTTTAGTTTTCAAAATGGTCTTAGAAACAGTTAGCAAGATCGGATTTACACAAAAGATGTATCTTTAATGAGATCAGAGAAGTGCTCATCTTGTTTTGCTTGGAAATGAAAAAGCAAGAGTTGGTAGATATTATAGAGATGTGCCAAGTCTTCTGGATTGCTGAAGAGTTTGTCTAGAATATCTTCTTTTGTTACATACGAAGGGTTGGGAGATGAAGTCGTTTATCGCTTCGTTTCCGGCTATCTTGTTAAAAAAGTTTCAAGCATCATTTCATTGGCCTATAATCGCGAGATTTTCGGATCGATTAATTCATAATTTGGCTGCGAAAATAATTCATGGTCCGGCTGAGATGTTGTACAATGTGAAAGCTGACAAGGACAATTTAGCCTTTTGGAACAGTATTCTGGTAATATCTTAGTAGGACTAAACATGTTCTATGGTAATGATTTTCACGTAGCTTCTGATTTGTCTAGAATACCTTTGGAAGTGATTCAAAACTGTTGCTTAGGTTCGTCCATCTAAAATAGCTGTGATTTTTCTTGATAAGAATTTTTCGGTCAATAAGATTCAGATTATTATTTTGAAATAACCTATTAATCACTAAAAGAGACATATTTGGTAAAATATGTGTGAATAATCTTATTTATATCCATATTATTTTAGAACGTTATTATATGCTTCGCTGCCTTTAAGATGGTAGTCATGCTTAATTCTGCTAATGTTAATGGAAAAGATTCCATCTTTAAATGAATATTATTCTGTTCGACTAACAATATTTTGTCCAGTTAATTCGATCGTGTGCTAATGTTTATTAATGTAAATACTATCGGCTTCTTCCAGCTCAATGGAATCAGTATCCCTTTTATAGTCAATGTCAACCCATTTCTTTCACTTGAGATCCAATAATATTCACCATCTAAAGATTTATCATTGTTTTTAGAGCATGCAATTAACAAAATTATTGATAATGAGAGTAGAAGTATACCTAATAATTTTTTCATAATCTTCGCCTCGCTCTATAGTTATAATTTTATCAAAATAATATTGTAAGAATATGTCAGTGTCTGTTATTACAGAAAAATATAAAAATGTCTATTATAATGGCAAATATTAAACTTTCGGGAAAATAGGTATTTTTCGGAAAGAAAAACACTAATATTTTTGAGACCTATAGATGAAGTTGGTGGTATCATTTAAATAAATTAATGTATAATTAAGTAAATGGAAAGTAATAAATGAATTGTAGAATAAAGTATTAATAATGATTAATGAAGGTAACAAGATTTTGAAATAAATAATCGAATACTCTACTACATTTTAGGAGTTGAAATAAAAAAAGAATTATTTAACAGGAGATAAATATGACTGAAAATATTCTGCACGCAACAAGTCTTGATAGCACTAAAAATGAACTATCTAGAATTACGGCTAATGCACTTTTTAATTTTATGAGAGAATATTCCTACTTAGAGAATATTTTACTCAATATGTCTATTTGTCCGAGATATTATCCAGAAGAAATTGATTATTTGGGACTAAAATATGACTCAGACCTCTTGTCTGAATGGTATATTCCTATGACATGCTTTTGTGATATACCATTACATCAGATTAGTTATCATGCTGAGGGAAATCCTTGGGATTCTAATGATACTGGATATGGGAAGTTTTCAATTGCATTTCATAAAGAATTTGGGATCAAGAAAGGGATTCAACCAATTCATTATTTAAACGAACATTCTATCAATAAAGAAGAACTTAGTAATGCAATGAATTTATTGATTAATAGGGCTTTTTCTGAAACCGATGAAGATAAGGAGGTAATTTTAACAGATTTTATTTTCGAATATATTAGAATTATCAAGCCTTATTATGGCTCAATGAAACGCAAAAATAAAGATAATAGAATTATCGAAGTTAAGAAAAATTTTCAAGATGAACACGAATGGAGATATATTCCTAAAATCAGTCAGTCAGAATTGCCCTTAATGTTAATTAGTGAGGACGAAAAAAGGGCGGAAGAACTTAATAACATTTATACAAATAGCATTCCAAAAACAAAAGAGGGTGTTTTGAACTTTGAAGTTGAAGATATCAGGTATATATTTGTAGATAATATTCAAAATCGAGATAAATTAATTAAATTTATTAGAAGTAAAAGAAAAGGTAAAAGACTTTCATCTCAAGAAAAAGATATATTAATCTCCAAAATAATGGTTTATGATGAGTTGAAGGAGGATTGGTAAATGGTTAATTCAAAATTTCAATCGGTTTTTTCAAGAGGAGATTCTAAGAAAATAAAAGCTCCAAGTGCTTTAAAAAAAGCGTTAAATAAAAACGCCCCTAAAGATTATTCATATGAGTTGTTTGAAGGTAGTAGAGATATGTATGTTCTACGACCTAAAAAAAATAAGAACGAAAATAGTTTTCAAATAAGAATAAAATTCCCTCTAATATTTGAGGGGATGGATATTAAAAGTATTGACGAATTACTTGAAGCTATGTATCGAACTCAAAAAAGTTTTAAATTGGATGAAGAGTTACAAAATAATCCTCCAACTATTATTCATATAGATGGAAGTAAGATTGTAAATCAATTTATTGGCTCAACGGAAGGCTTTCCTGAATTACCTCCATTAAAAATTAAAGTAGGAGATAATGAAGTAGAGGTTCCTATTAAAAGAATTCCATTTGCAAGTCTAAATGAAATAAAAATAGTTTCTGATGGGAGTAATCTGTTCAAAGTAGAAATGATAATTGATGAAACTTCAGGTGGAATGAAATTAGTTGTGAATTTGAATTATGATTTTATTAAAACTTTAGATCAATACTTCGAGAACTTTGAATATATTAATGATTTTTATAGAAAAGGTATAACGATATCAGGTAAAGTTTTTATTCCAGAAGAGAATCAAAACAGAGTATTTGAAAAAAATAATGCATTTTTGAATGCTCTAGATAGATTACAAGATTA
>ERZ772807.208-NODE-208-length-39567-cov-15.647221_pt1 | contig 39567 bp, 38 predicted proteins | sample MGYA00511472_ERZ772807 | MGnify/ENA primary metagenome ERZ772807 (study PRJEB29015, sample SAMEA2737947) | human oral metagenome | biome: human oral; feature: human-associated habitat; material: dental | place: China | collected 2039 ... | reverse complement strand
GGCGGTTTTCGTTGATGAGCATGGTTTGGTGGCGCGTCCATGCGTCCCATGCTTCCTGCGATACGTTTTCGAAAATGCGTTTGCCCAATTCGTTGGGCAGCGGGGCGAATCTCATGCCCGGGGCTTCTTTGCCGAGTTTGATACATTTGACCATGCGTGTCATGATGTGTCCTTGTTGTGCAAAAACGTGATAGTAGCAAATTTCAGGCAGCCTGCAAAGTTTGGCGGCGTTTTTCAATGTGCAGGCTGCTTTTTCGGCATTCGGAACACGGCGGCGCTGTCGCGAAACGGAAACATCGGCTGCCCGTTTCCTTTCTGCGCAAATCTGCGTATGATAGGCAGCTTGAATTTGTTGCGGTGCGGCGGTAACCGCGCATCGTCCATCATAACTATTTTTTACAGGAACACTCATCAATGAAAATCTCCGTTTTTTGTTTGACGCTGGTGGCTTTGGCTTTAACGGCTTGCGGCGGTAATGCCGGCGGTGTCGGTGCGCCGCAGGGCGAAATTTCCCAAAACCGCACTACCGCCTTCAAATCGTTCATGCCGTCTTTTTCGTCCATGGGCAAAGTGGTGAAAGGCGACGAGCCTTATGTGCCGGACGCGTTTAAAGCCACTGCGGCACAATTCGCCCAAGAAGCGCGCGCTCCGTTTGAATATTTCCAAAACGACCCGCAGGGCAACGGCGGCGCGCTGCCCGTCATTTGGCAAAAACCGGCCGAATTCAAAGCGGAACAGGACAAATTTCTGGCGGCGGTGGACAAACTGAATGCCGCCGCACAATCGGGCCGCTTGGACGACATCCGCGCCGCCTATCAAACGGTGGGCGAAAGCTGCAAAGCGTGCCACCAAAGTTTCCGCCGCCCAAAATAAACGTGTGAAAAGCAGCCTGCACTTTGCAGAAAACAAGGTGCAGGCTGCTTTTGAAGACGGCGCAACGGTGTTTATTGAACCATTTTGATGGGATATGTTTATGCAAACGCAGAAAGTGATTGATTATATTGTTGCCTGGTTGCGCGATTACGCGGTGCAGGCGCGCGTTAAAGGTTTCGTGGTCGGCGTGTCGGGCGGGATTGATTCGGCCGTCGTTTCCACGCTGTGCGCCCGCACGGATTTGGACGTGCTGTGCCTGAACATGCCCATCCGCCAAAAGCCCGACCAATTCGACCGCGCCGCCGAACACATCGGCCACTTGCGCCGCCAATACGCCAATGTCCGCGCGCAAACAGTGGATTTAACGCCCACATTCGAGCAATTCGAACACAGCGTCGGCGGTAAAAGCAGCCTGCACCCCACGCAGGATTTGGCCTTTGCCAACACACGCGCGCGCCTGCGGATGACCACGCTGTACTACTACGGCCAGCTTCATCAACTGCTGGTGGCGGGCACGGGCAACAAAGTGGAAGATTTCGGCGTGGGCTTTTTCACCAAATACGGCGACGGCGGCGTGGACATCAGCCCGATTGCCGATTTGTTCAAAACGCAAGTTTATGAACTGGCGGAACATTTAGACATCACCCCTGCCATTCGGCAAGCCGTGCCGACCGACGGATTGTGGGACCAAGAACGCACGGACGAACAGCAGATGGGCGCGAGTTACCCCGAACTGGAATGGGCGATGGTGCAACACGCTTCGGGCGCGGAACGTACGCAGTTTCAAGGCCGCGAACAGGAAGTGTTCGATATTTTCGTGCGGCTGAACCGCGCCGCGCAACACAAAATCCAACCCGTCCCCGTCTGCACGATTCCCAAGGAATTATTGGCATGAGTTTGACCGCCGTCCCGAAAATCATCTTTTTTGACGTCGATGAAACGCTGTACAGCAATCACAGCCCGCGTGGCCCGCATGTGCCCGAAAGCACCCGGCAGGCGCTGCAAGAACTGCATCAAAAAGGCATTCTCACCGCCATTGCCACCGGCCGGAGCGCCGCCGTGTTGCCACCGGCCGTCAAAACGCTGATTACCGAATGCGGCATCGACATGCTGGTGTCCATTAACGGGCAATATATCGAATACCGCGGGCAGAAGCTGGCAGATTTTCCCATGGATACCATGCAGGCTGCACAGCTGTCGCAACGCTTGCAGCAACATCGCATTGCCCACGCATTCGTGGCGCACGACGGCTTATACAGCGCATACGAAGACGAACACCTGCACACCGCGCTCAACGCACTAGGCATTCCCCACATCCACCGCCCCGATGCCTGCCGGCAGCAAGCCGTTTATCAATTCCTGTGTTTTTATCCTGAAAGCCGCGACGAACTTGCAGGCAGCCTGCAACCGGAAACGATAAAAATTATCCGCTGGCATCCCAGCGGCACCGATTGGCTCGACAAAACCGCCTCCAAAGCACGCGGCATTCAAACTGCGCTGCAACAGCTCGGTTTAACAATGGCAGACGCGATGGCATTCGGCGATGCGCACAACGATATGGAAATGCTGCAAACCGTCGGGTTCAGCGTGGCGATGGGCAATGCCGTGCCCGAAATCAAAGCCATTACCGATTATGTTTGCCCGTCCATCAACGAAGACGGCATTTACCGCGGACTGGTGGATTTGGGCATTTTGTAACACCCATCTGAAAAGTGCAGGCTGCTTTTGAAAACCGATTCAAAGCAGCCTGCACTTTTTACGGACAACAAAAAACCACCCGAAAACGAGTGGTTTTGCAGAACGCCGATTAGCGTTTTGAGAATTGTTTTGCACGGCGTGCTTTGCGCAAACCTGCTTTTTTACGCTCAACTTCACGGGCATCGCGCGTTACATAGCCAGCTTGAGACAATGCAGTTTTCAATGCAGCATCATAATCAATCAGCGCACGGGTGATACCGTGGCGGATTGCGCCAGATTGGCCTGTTTCGCCGCCGCCGGTCACATTCACTTTAATGTCGAATGCTTCAACATTTTCTGTCAGAACCAAAGGTTGGCGAACCACCATGCGGCTGGTTTCGCGTGAGAAGAATTCATCCACCGGACGGCCGTTCACGATGATTTGGCCTGTGCCTTTTTGCAAGAACACGCGGGCTACTGAGCTTTTACGGCGACCTGTGCCATAGTAATATTTACCGTTCATTTATCGTGTCCTTATTTAATTTCCAAAACTTTAGGTTGCTGTGCAGCGTGTTGGTGTTCCGCGCCTGCATACACTTTCAGTTTTTTAATCATTGCGTAACCCAAAGGGCCTTTTGGCAACATACCTTTTACCGCTTTTTCTAAAGCACGGCCTGGGAATTTGTCTTGCATTTCGCGGAAGCTGCGCTCATAAATACCGCCGGGGAAGCCGGAGTGGCGGTAATAAGTTTTGTCTTCCAGTTTGTTACCGGTTACACGCAGTTTGTCTGCATTGATCACGATGATGTAATCGCCGGTATCAACGTGCGGCGTGTATTCAGGCTTGTGTTTACCGCGCAGGCGGCTAGCAACTTCGGCTGCAACACGACCCAAAACTTTGTCTTCGGCATCGATCACAAACCATTCGCGTTGCACTTCATGCGGTTTCGCTGAAAAGGTTTTCATAGAATTTGTCCAATAAATAATCAATAATAGAAACCATCGATTCTATTAGTTTTCAGACTTGATGTCAATGCAATCAGTGAAAAAACAGAAAGCCACTCTCAATAAGAAGAGTGGCAGAAGAACCCCGCGAATGCCGCTTGGGCGGAAGTCCGCTTGAACCTTGCAAACAAGGTGGTCGTCTCGGGTAGCTTCGGGTGCATTCTAACGAAGAGAACGCTCGCTCCTGCTACTGCTCCCGACAACCGGAGCAAACTTATTGGTTCAAGGAAATATATGCCTTCACGAACACCGCAGGGAATTTGACCGGTTACTTGAGTGCGCTGTCGCACAGCTCAATCAGTGAATCGATTTTATGTTGGTATTCATCGTTTGGCAAGTCTTTTTTCTGTTGCGAATCATTCATTTTGAGTAAATCGTATGTCAGATTCAACGACGCCATAATCACGATTTTTTCGGTTTCCATGCTCTGTCCGGCCTGATGGATGGTTTGAATTTTCTGATTCAACAAATCCACGGCTTTCAGCAGCGTGGCGCGTTCGTTATCGGGGGCGCCGATGGTGAACTGCCGATTAAAAATCTCAACGGTAATCTGTTCGATGCTCATGAATTTTCTCCTTCAATCACATTTTCCTCATCCTGAACATCCGGTAAACGGCCCAACAATGTGCGCAATTCCGCCGCGCTTTGCATCAGTACGCTGCGGTATTGCTGGTTTTGGTTGTTCAGTTGCAAAATCGTATCCTGCAGGCTGCTTTTTTCGGCTTGGAACTGCTGTTTCTGCAGGTCAAACTCTTTTTCCCGCGCCTGCAATTCCAGTTTTTGGTTTTCCGCTTCCTGCAACAAGGCTTCTTGTGCCTGCGCCTGTTGCTCCTGCAATGCCTGCTGGTGCATTTTTTTCTGTTCTTCCAGTTGGTTGGTGAACGACTGCACCTGCGATTTGAGCGTATCGTTTTCTACGGCAACGTCAATCACTTCTTTCTGTAATTGGTTGAGCTGGTTGATTTTCGATTCAATTTCTTGATTCAAATGATGAATCTGCTGCTCATATTGCTGATTTTGCTGCTGTTGGGTTTGCTGCTGCGCATCCAATTCTTGTTGCAGGCTGCTTTGAAGCTGCTCGGCATTCTGCAAATCTTTTTTCAGCTGCTCGATTTTCTGCGAAGTTTCCGCATCTGCCGATTGGAAACGCTGTTCCTGCTCGTTCAGTTCGGAGCGGATGGCCTGATTTCTCTCCTGCCAATCCTTTTCTTTGTTTTGAATGGTGTTTTGCAGAAAGGCGATTTGGTCGCGCAGATTCAGACGCTCGCGTTCCAACAGTTGGAGCTGGTGTTCTTGAAACTGGAGTTTTTCGCTCAATTCGTCATTGCTGCCGCTATTTTGCGCGGCCAAATCCGCAACTTTGGCGTGCTGTTCGCGCTCTGCCGCCAGCTGCCGGGTTTTCTGTTCCAACTCCTGCTGCACACTGGCTAATTTTTGGTTCAACTGCGTATTTTCGGAACCGGTTTGTTGCAGTTTCAAAACAAGCTCTTGAATACGGCTTTCCAACTGTTTAAATGCTTGATTCATTCAAAATCTCCGTTTTTGGAAGTGCAGGCTGCTTTTGGGAGTTGCTGCGGTTATTCGCTTTTCGGTTCGCGCTGCATCAGCCGTTCCATCACATCGGTGGCGGCCAATTCGTTGCGCACCAGCTGGTACAGCATATCGGCGATGGGCATATCGATTTGGTGTTTGGCGGCGGCGTTGTGCACTTCTTCGATGGTGGGGACGCCTTCGGCAACATGCCCGATTTCTTTCAGCACTTGGTGAAGGGTTTTGCCTTCCGCCAGACCCAGGCCGACTTTGCGGTTGCGCGACAATGCGCCCGTGCAGGTCAGAATCAAATCGCCCATACCGGCCAGCCCCATCATGGTTTTGGGCTGCGCCCCCATGGCAACGGCCAATCGGGTGATTTCCGCCAAGCCGCGCGTTACCAAAGCGGCACGCGCATTCAAGCCGTAACCCAAACCGTCGGACAGGCCGGTGGCAATCGCCATAATGTTTTTCACTGCGCCGCCCACCGACACGCCAATCACGTCATCATTGGCATACAGCCGCATCACGCTGCTGTTCAATTCTTGTGCGAGCTGCTGAATCCACTCGAAATTTTCAGAAGCCAGGCAGATGGCGCACGGCAGCTGTTTGGCCAATTCCTGTGCGAAGCTGGGGCCGGACAACACGCCGATTTTGGGATTGTCGGGCAATACTTCCTGCACCACTTGGAAAGTGAGTAGGCCGGTATCCAATTCGAAGCCTTTGCATGCGGTCAGGATGGGCAAATCGCCCGCGCCATATTCTTTAAGCATTTCGATGCTGTCGCGCAAACCGACCACGGGCGTTGCCACCAGCACCAGTTGGCTGTCGTACAACGCGGTTTTCAGGTCGGCAAAAACGTTCAGATTTTCGGGCAGCGCGAATCCCGGCAGATAACGCTCGTTTTGGCGGCTTTCCTGGATAACGCGCGCATGCTCGGCATTGTGCGTCCACATATTGACGCGGTGTCCGTGTTGGGAAAAATGGATACCGAGCGCAGTACCCCATGCACCCGTGCCGATAATGGTGATATTCATAATTGGTTTATCCTCGCTTCTGCTTTGGCCGCCGCGATGCCTGTTCATGTTGCATCGCCCGAATTGCGGTGCATTTTATCACAAGCGGCTTTGAAAAAGCAGCCTGCACATTCACAAACCGGTGTGCAGGCTGCTTTTTAGGTTGATGATGTTGCAACTGCGTCTGCCTCTGCCCGATAAGCAGCCTGCATTTCGCGTTCCCGTTTGGTCACTTGGCGCATCATGAAGTAATTCATCACCAGCACCAGCGTGCCCACGGCGGCAATCATAATGGTTGCCAAAACGTTCATTTGCGGGTCAAGCCCCAAGCGGATTTTGGAGAAAATCACCTGCGGCAGCGTGGACGAACCCGGACCGGACAGGAACGATGTGATCACAAAATCGTCCAGCGACAACGTAATGCCCAGCAAAAAGCCGGAAGCAATCGCAGGCGCAATCAGCGGCAGCGTAATCACAAAAAAGATTTTCAACGGACGTGCGCCCAAATCCATGGCCGCCTCTTCCAACGACTGGTCCAACTCAGCCAACCGCGAACGGATAACGACTGTGATGTAGGCCATACACAATGTGGTGTGTCCCAGGAAAATTGTGAAAAATCCGCGGTCCAACCATTCCACATCATTGCCCAAAACACCTTGCAGAAAACCTTGCACTTGGATAATCAGCAGCAGCATGGACAAACCGGTAATCACATCGGGCATCACCATCGGCGCGGACACCATGCCGGCAAACAAGGTATTGCCGCGAAAGCGTTTGATGCGCGACAAGGCATATCCCGCCATCGTGCCCAACGCAACTGCCGCCAGCGAAGACACCACGGCAATTTTCAGCGATAGCCATGCGGCGGACAAAATCTGGTTGTTATGAAGCAGTTTGCCGTACCATTGGGTGGAAAAACCGCCCCACACGGTAACCAGTTTGGACGAATTGAACGAATACACCACCAAAACCACCAGTGGGATATACAAAAACGCCAAGCCCAAAAAAAGCATGATTTTCAAAAAGGGAGACATTTTACCGGATTGCATTATTTGCCTCCTTTCGCCATTTCACGGTTTTGGAAGAATTGTTCCAGCGCAATCGGAACCACCAACAGCAACACCATCACCACGGCGATGGCCGCTGCCAAAGGCCAGTTGTTTTGGTCGGAGAACGCCTGCCACATCACTTTACCAATCATCAGGTTGTCAGGCCCGCCCACCAGTTCGGGAATCACATATTCGCCGACAGACGGGATAAACACCAGCATCGAACCGGCAATAATGCCCGATTTGGACAGGGGCAGCGTGATGGTGAAAAAGGCTTTCACTGGGTGCGCGCCCAAATCTGCCGCCGCTTCCAGCAGGCGGTGGTCGAGTTTCACCAGTTGCGTATAAAGCGGCAGAATCATAAACGGCAGATAGGCGTACACCATCACCAGGTTCAGCGAAAACGCGTTATAAAACAAATCCAGCGGCTCCTGAATCCAGCCCATTTTCATTAAAAATCCGTTGATGATACCATTGCTGCCCAACAGGCCAATCCACGCATAAACGCGCAGCAGGAACGATGTCCAGAACGGCAGCATCACCGCCATCAACAGCGCGTTGCGGATAGACGGCTTGGCACGCGAAATAGCGTATGCCATCGGATAGCCCAGCAGCAGGCAGATAAACGTGGTGGTCAATGCGGTTTTAATCGACAGCCAATACGTCCGCAGATAAATATTGCTGCCCTGCCCTTCATCGAAAGGATTGAGCATGGCCAGCAGCGAGCTGCCGAAATCGGCAAAAATCTCTTTGTAGTTCTGCGTGACGATGTGCAGGCTGCCTTGTTCGTCAAACAGCGGAGTGAACGGCGGAATGCGCACCGCCTGTTCGGCAAAACTGATTTGAAACACGATAAAAAACGGAATCAACACCAGCACGAACAGCCAAACAAAAGGCACGCCAATAAGGAAACGCCCGCCGGGGCGCAAACGGCGTTTGATATTTTTCGGGTCAGACATCATGCACCGCCTTTCTTAACGTGTTAAAGGCGTTGGCTGGTTTTCAGGCCAATCCAGATATACTTCGTCGCCCCAAGTCGGCGGCTCGATACCGCGCACATACCAGTAAGGCGCCGGCACTTGGCTCTTGATAATGCGGCCGTTGTCCATCTGCACGTGGTAAATGGCGAAACTGCCCAAATAGGCAATTTCCTTCACTTTACCCTTCGCCCAGTTGTGCGTGTCGCGGTGCGCCGGTTTTTCTTTGTGCAAATCAATATCTTCCGGACGGATGGAAATCCACATGGTTTGGCCGTCTTCGGCAACAAACGATTGGTCGGTGTAGATTTTGCTCGGCAATTCGGGGCAGTCGATTAAGGCATGTGCTTCGTCTTTATGCACCAATTTTCCTTCGAAAATATTGGTCTCGCCAATGAACTCCGCCACAAATTTGCTTTCAGGATAATCATATACGTCGGCCGGCGTGCCCACTTGCTGCAACTGGCCGTTCGACATAATCGCCACGCGGTTCGCCATGGTCATGGCTTCTTCTTGGTCGTGCGTGACCATAATGCAGGTTACGCCCACTTTTTCCAGCGTATTGACCAATTCAAACTGGGTCTGCTGGCGCAATTTTTTGTCCAGCGCACCCAAAGGCTCGTCCAACAGCAGCAATTTGGGGCGTTTCGCCAACGAACGTGCCAAGGCGACACGCTGCTGCTGACCGCCTGATAATTGGTGCGGCTTGCGTTTGGCGTATTGCGGCATTTGAACCAGGCGCAGCATTTCGTCCACGCGGGCGGCAATTTCGTCTTTGGGGAGTTTGTCTTGTTTAAGGCCGAATGCGATATTGTCCGCCACAGTCATGTGCGGGAACAGCGCATAGCTTTGGAACATCATATTGATGGGGCGGTCGTAAGGCGCCAGATGGGTAATATCTTGGCCGTCCAAGATAATTTGGCCGTCGGTCGGCTTTTCCATGCCGGCCAGCATACGCAGCAAAGTAGATTTACCGCTGCCCGAACTGCCTAACAATGCAAAGATTTCGTGTTGGTAAATGTCTAACTCAAGCGGTTTGACAGCAAGATTATCACCGTATTTTTTTGCTAATCCTTTGATTTGCAAATAAGGTTTGGTGTCGGTCATGGCATACTCCAATGAAATAAAAACAGAGCTGTTTTGATTGCTTTGGACAGGTAACCTTTTGGATTTATAACAAAACCTTTGGGACTGTTTAGCGGCGTTCGGTCAGCAGCGGTATAACAAAGTAAAAGCGCGCAATTTTAGGGCAATCGCGCGCCCGGGGCAAGCATAAATCGTTCGCGTGCCTGCCTTTTACACAGCGCGGCGCAGCGTCCATTTGATATCGTTGCCCAATATCTGCACGTCGGCGGTTTGCCATTCGGCATTCTGCTGCAAAACGGCGGGATTCTCGGGCAGCGAAAAAGCAGCCTGCGCATTGCTTCCCAATATTTTAGCAGATTGATAATACACGATTTCATCGGCTAAATTTTGTTGTAACAACGCACTGTTGAGCGTGCAGCCTGCTTCGACCATCAATTCGCCGATTCCACCTTCCGCCAGCCGCGCCAAAACATCGGGCAAAGCGATTCGGCCGTCCGCATCGGCCGCACATTGCTGCACGGACACGTTCGGATAAGCGGCAAAAAGTGCAGGCTGCTTTTGAAGCGTGAAAATCTGCGTGGCCTGCCTATCTTGAATCATGTGACTGCTTTCAGGCGTGCGCAGGCGGCTGTCCAAGATAACGCGCAACGGCTGACGGACGGTGGGAAACTGACGCACGTTCAGGCGCGGATTGTCGTGCAGCACTGTGCCAACTCCGGTGAGTATGGCGCAACTTTGGGCGCGCTGCCGCTGCACGTCCGCTCGCGCTTCTTCGCCGGTAATCCACTGGCTCCGCCCGTCCGACAGGGCGGTTTTCCCGTCCAGACTGGCGGCAATTTTCAGCGAAACAAACGGGCGGCAGCGTTCGATGCGCGACAAAAATCCCCGATTAAGGGCACGCGCTTCATCGGCCAGCAAACCGCATTGCACGCTGATACCGGCCTCTTGCAACAGGGCAATGCCTTTACCGGCCACCAGCGGATTCGGGTCGCCCATGGCAATCACCACGCGCACCACGCCCGCTGCAATCAATCCTTCGGCACACGGCGGCGTTCGTCCGTGATGGAAACAGGGTTCCAGCGTGACATACGCCGTTGCACCGCGCGCCAAATCGCCCGCCTGCCGCAACGCATGCACTTCGGCGTGCGGAAAACCAGCCTGCACATGAAACCCCTGCCCCACGATTTGCCCGCCGTGCGCAATCACACAGCCGACGCGCGGATTGGGCGATGTGGAAAACCGTCCGAGCCATGCCAGCTCGATGGCGCGCCGCATATGCGCCGTGTCTAGTTCCGAAAACTCTGAAAATAAAGCATTCATCGGTATTTATCCATTCTAAAAGCAGCCTGCACCTTGATAAAAACCAAAGTGCAGGCTGCTTTTTATTGCTGCGCCATCACGCCAAACGACCGTGGCATTGTTTGTATTTCAAACCGCTGCCGCACGGGCAAGGGTCGTTGCGGTGCACCATTTTGCCCGCCGCTTCCAATGCATCGGGCAGGTATTGTGCATCTTCATCCGACGCCGAATTTGGGTCAAACGCCTCGCGCGCCAAATCATTACGCGATTCCGCCAGCACCTGCTCCATATCCGGCGCATCCGCGTGCAGCGCCTGCATTGCCAAAGCCTGTGCCTCTTGTTGCGCCCGCACTTCTTCCGGGTCTTGCACGCGCACAGAAATCAGCTGCTTGGTTGCATTGGCGCGGATGTTGTACCACATGGCATTGAACATCTCAAACGCCTCGCGCTTGTATTCCTGCTTCGGATTTTTTTGGGCATAGCCACGCAAATGAATCCCTTGGCGCAGATAATCCATCGCCGCCAAATGCTCGCGCCAGCTTTGGTCAATCCAGCCCATCAGTACGCTGCGTTCATAGTCATGGAAAATTTTGGCTTCCGGCAGCAGGGCGATTTTCGCCGCATAATCCTGCTCGATGTGCGCCAACAATTTTTCGGTAATATCTTCATTTTCCAAACTATTGTCTTCGCGCAACCAGCCTGCAATGTCCACATGCACGTTAAATTCTTCCGCCAACACGCGTGTCAGCGCCGGCACGTCCCATTGCTCTTCCATGCTGTTGGGCGGGATATACTGGGCAACCAGATTGCTGATAACCATCTCGCGCATTTCTTTCATCATGCCGCTCACATCGTTCGATTGCAGCACTTCGTTGCGCCAATGGTACAGCACTTTGCGTTGGTCGTTGGCCACATCGTCGTATTCCAACACCTGTTTGCGCATGTCGAAGTTGCGGCCTTCCACTTTGCGCTGTGCATTTTCAATTTGACGCGTCAGGATGCCTGCCTCAATCGCCACGCCACGTTCAGGTGCCAATTTATTCAAGATAGCGGCCGCACGGTCAAGTGCAAACAAACGCAACAATGGGTCTTCAAACGACAAGTAGAAGCGGCTTGAACCCGGGTCGCCCTGACGGCCGGCACGACCGCGCAACTGATTGTCGATACGGCGGCTTTCGTGACGCTCCGTACCGATGATGTGCAGGCCGCCCGCTTCCAGAACGCGCCGGTTGTCTTCCTCCCAGCTTTGTTCCAACGCATGGATTTTGGCCTCTTTCTCCGCATCGGTCAGCTGTTCGTCCGCACGAATGGCTTCGGCTTGGTGCTGCACATTGCCGCCCAACACAATATCCGTACCGCGGCCTGCCATATTGGTGGCAACGGTAATCATGCCCGGTTTGCCCGCCTGCGCCACAATCAGGGCTTCGCGCTGGTGTTCTTTGGCGTTCAGCACATTGTGGGGCAGCCCTGCCTGATTCAGCAGGCGCGATACCAGTTCCGAGTTTTCAATGGTGGTAGTGCCGACCAGCACCGGCTGTCCGCGCTCGTGGCACGCTTTAATGTCTTTAATCACCGCTTCGAATTTTTCTTCGGCCGTGCGGAAAATCTGGTCGTTGAAATCTTTGCGGCGAATCGGTTTGTTGGTAGGGATAATCACGGTTTCCAAACCATAAATGCTTTGGAACTCGTAAGCTTCCGTATCCGCCGTACCCGTCATGCCCGACAGCTTGGTGTATAAGCGGAAATAGTTCTGGAACGTGATGCTGGCCAGCGTTTGGTTTTCTTTTTTGATTTCCACGCCCTCTTTGGCTTCCACCGCTTGGTGCAAACCGTCCGACCAGCGGCGGCCGTCCATCAGGCGGCCGGTGTGCTCATCGACAATCACGATTTCCAGCTCGCCCTCTTCGTTGGGCTTAATCACATAATGCTGGTCCAGATGGAACAGCGTGTGCGCCCGCAATGCCGCCATCAAATGGTGCATCAGCACAATATTGTTGGTGTCGTATAAAGACTGGCCTTCTTGCAACAGGCCGATTCGCGTCAGAATCTGTTCGGCATGTTCGTGTCCTTGCTCGGACAAGGTAACCTGGTGGTTTTTCTCGTCCACCCAGTAATCGCCTTCGCCCTCTTCGGTTTCCTGACGCACCAAATGCGCCGGCACTTGGTTCATGATTTTATAAAGCTCGATATTGTCGTCCGCCTGGCCGGAAATAATCAGCGGCGTGCGCGCTTCGTCAATCAGAATCGAGTCCACCTCATCGACCACGGCAAAGTTCAAATCGCGCTGCACTTTACTGTACACGTCTTCCACCATGTTGTCGCGCAGATAATCGAAGCCGAATTCGTTGTTCGTGCCGTAGGTAATATCGGCGGCATACGCCATTTGGCGTTCGGCGGGCATCTGGTTGCTCAAAATCACGCCCACGGTCAAATCCAAAAATTCATACAGCGGGCGCATGATGTTGGCATCGCGCTCCGCCAGATAATCGTTCACGGTAACGACGTGCACGCCCTTGCCCGACAGCGCGTTCAAATACACGGCCAGCGTAGCCACCAGCGTTTTGCCTTCGCCCGTGCGCATTTCAGCGATTTTGCCGTCATTCAGCACCATGCCGCCAATCAGCTGCACGTCGAAATGGCGCATGCCCAACACGCGGCGCGATGCTTCGCGGCACACGGCGAATGCTTCGGGCAATATGCTTTCCAATGTGGCACCGTTGGCAATTTTTTCTTTGAATTCTTTGGTTTTTTCACGCAATGCTTCGTCGGGCAGGGCTTTCATGCCCTCTTCCATGCCGTTGATTTTGGCCACGATTTTTCGATATTGTTTGAGCAGGCGGTCGTTGCGGCTGCCGAAGATTTTTTTTGCAAGAGTGGTGAACATAATTTTCCTTGTGCCCTGTCAAGTTGGCAAAACGGGCGTGATTTTAACATAACGGCATGATAGATGCAGGCTGCCTGTGCATTTTGCAAGCATTCTCCCTGCCGAATTTTTTGATTTAACGTGTTTTTACAACAAACCACTTGAAGCATTGCCCCAAGTGGTCGATATTTCAACAGTTCAAAGCAGCCTGCACACGGCTTTTTAAAGTGCAGGCTGCTTTTTTTGCGATTGAAAAGCAGCCTGCACCCACCGTATCGGCCGAGATTAAACGCCGCGCAGCAATTCATTCACGCTGGTTTTGGCGCGGGTTTGCGCGTCCACTTTTTTCACGATGACGGCGCAATACAAGCTGTGCGAGCCGTCTTTGGCAGGCAGGCTGCCGGACACCACCACCGAACCGGCGGGCACGCGGCCGTAATGGATTTCGCCGGTTTCGCGGTCGTAAATTTTGGTGGATTGGCCGATGTACACGCCCATGGAAATCACGCTACCTTCTTCCACAATCACGCCTTCCACGATTTCGGAACGCGCGCCGATGAAGCAGTTGTCTTCAATAATGGTCGGTGCAGCCTGCAACGGTTCCAGCACGCCGCCAATGCCCACGCCGCCGCTCAAATGCACGTTTTTACCGATTTGCGCGCAAGAGCCCACGGTCGCCCAAGTGTCCACCATCGCGCCTTCGTCCACATACGCGCCAATGTTCACATAAGAAGGCATCAGCACCACGTTTTTGCCGACAAAGCTGCCGCGGCGCGCCACCGCTCCGGGCACAGCACGGAAACCGGCCGCCTGAAAATCCGCCTGCGTCCATTGCGCGAATTTGGTCGGCACTTTATCGAAAAACTGGTTCACGCCATCGCCCAACACCACGTTGTCCTGAATGCGGAACGACAGCAGCACGGCTTTTTTCGCCCATTCGTTCACCTTCCATTGGCCCACGCCCAAGCGTTCGGCTACGCGCAGGCTGCCGTTGTCCAGTTGGCGCAGCGTTTCCAGCACGGCTTCCTTCACTTCGGGCGACACGGTTTGCGGCGTGATTTCGGCACGGTTTTCAAAAGCGGTTTCGATAATGTTTTGCAATGACATGGATTTTCCTTTAATTTGACTGAATCGGTTTTGAAAGGGCGATTGTATCGCAAAAGGCAGCCTGCACCAAAAAATATGCAGGCTGCTTTGAAAAAGGCATACAATCCCCTTTTTCCACAACAAGGGTGCGATGATGAAAAAAATCCTGTTCGTCTGCCTGGGCAACATCTGCCGCTCGCCCATGGCCGAATACATCCTGCGCGACATGGCGCAAAAGCGCGGCATTGCCGTGAACGTGGCCAGCGCGGGCACTTCGGGCTGGCACGACGGCGAATACATGCACTGCGGCACGGCGGAAATTTTGGACGGCCTATCGATTGAATCGCGCGATTTCCGCAGCCGCAAAATACCGGCCGACGCATTGCAGTATTACGATTACGTCATTGTGATGGACGACAGCAACCTGCGCGATGTGCAGGCTGCTTTGGGCAACGACAAACGCATTTTCAAAATCACCGACCTGCTCGGCGAAGGCAGCCTGCACGACCATGTTCCCGACCCTTGGTACACCGGCAACTTTGTCGAAACGCGCGAAATCATCAGCGCCTGCTGCCGCGAACTGCTCGACCGAATCTCCGACCAACGCCTTTAAAACCACACCGAAAGCCGCCATGCACGCCGCCCTTTTACGCCAACAACTCGCCGCCTTCCTCTCGCCCGCCGAATTGCCCGACGACGATGCGCCCTTCCTGCTTGACCAGCGCAAACGCTACACCAGCACCGATTGCGTCGTCGTGCAGCCTGCCAGCGTGGAAAACGTGCAGAAAACTGTCCGTTTCTGCGCACAGCACCGCATCGCCATCACACCGCAGGGCGGCAATACCGGGCTGGTTGGCGGCAGCGTGGCGTACGGCGGCATCGTCCTGAACCTGGGCAAACTCAACCGAATCCGCCACATCAGCCTTGCCGACAACGCCATTACCGTCGATGCAGGCTGCATTTTGCAGAACGTCCAAACCGCCGCCGCCGAACACGGTCGCTTTTTCCCGCTCAGCCTTGCCAGCGAAGGCAGCTGCCAAATCGGCGGCAACATCGCCTGCAACGCGGGCGGCCTGAACGTGCTGCGCTACGGCACCATGCGCGATTTGGTGCTGGGGCTGGAAGTGGTGCTGCCCAACGGCGAACTTGTCTCCCACCTGCACCCGCTGCACAAAAACACCACCGGCTACGAACTCAAACACCTGTTCATCGGCAGCGAAGGTACGCTCGGCATCATCACCGGCGCCACACTCAAACTCTTCGCCCCGCCGCAAACCACCGAAACCGCATGGGTCGGGCTGGACAATGTGCAGGCTGCCATCTCGCTGCTTTCCGGCATCAAAAACCATTTTGCCGAACGCCTGTGCAGCTTCGAACTCGTCAGCCGCTTCGCCCTCCAACTTTCCGCCGCGCACAGCCGCCTTGCCGAACCGCTGAATGCCGAATGGCACATCCTGCTGGAACTGACCGACAGCCTGCCGCGCCACGACCTACAAGACGAATTGGCCGAATTCCTCTGCCAAAACGGCGGCGAACACAGCATCATCGCCCAAAGCGACCAACAGCGGCGTGACTTATGGACGCTGCGCGAAAACATCTCCGCCGCCCAACGCACGCTCGGCACCAGCATCAAACACGACATCGCCGTCCCCATTGCCCGCACCGCCGAGTTTATCGAACAATGCGGCCGCGATTTGACTGCGCAACATCCCGACATCCAACTGGTCGTCTTCGGGCATCTGGGCGACGGCAGCCTGCACTACAACACCTTTTTCCCCAACGAATTGGGCGACAGCGTGTACCGCCGCGAAGAAACCGTCAATGCGACCGTGTACCGCCACGTGTTGCATAATCACGGCACCATCGCCGCCGAACACGGCATCGGCACGCTGAAAAAAAGCTGGCTGCCGCAAGTGCGCACCCCCGACGAAATCGCCCTGATGCGCGCCATCAAATCGCAGCTCGACCCGAACCATTTATTCAATCCAAACAAGCTGCTGCCCGATTAACGAGAAATTCGCTTGACGAAAAAACAAATTTTCCCTATAGTGCTGCCTTTCAACGTGATGACGAATCGGCGAATTAGCTCAGTCGGTTAGAGCAGAGGAATCATAATCCTTGTGTCCGGGGTTCGAGTCCCTGATTCGCCACCAAATTTCGGGGGTATAGCTCAGTTGGTAGAGCGCTTGCATGGCATGCAAGAGGTCAGCGGTTCGATCCCGCTTACCTCCACCAGTTTCCAAAGGTTTGGCTTTTTTGCCAAACCTTTTTTGCTTTATACAGACATTCCCCAAACCACAATAGGAAACCGGCCATGGGATACCATGTGAGAATCGTGCCCAAAAATAACGGATTCACGCGTTCGGATTTTGATGAAATTAAAGCAAGGCTGACCACTCAATATGGTTTTCAGGAACAGCTGACCGACACAGGCGAATTGGATTACCTGTTTCATGAAGCACACGAATCCGCACTCATATTTTTTACGCCGCAGCTTGGATTTTGGGCAAAAAATCCAGACGAATACCTGCTGTCTTTGCTGATTGAAGCCGCCGCCGGATTGGGCGGGCGGTATCACGTTGTTGGGGATGAAGATGAAATTTATCTCGCCATCGATCATGTGGTAACGGCAAAAAATCCCGCCAAAACCAATAAAATTAAAGAATTGCTAACGGATTTTTGGCACAACAATCTGATTTTACTGATAGTGGTGGCATTGCTGACACTTATCCGCCATATCTTCAAACAGATATAATCAACCATCTTTAACACCACCGCTCCACCAGCTTCCAAGTCATCGCGCAAGATTCAACCGTACCCCGCAGCTGAATTTATATACCCTTACATATTTTCTTGAATTTTAACTGGTATGGTTGATTGAATTGCGCCATAATCGAATTCCACACTTTATAACCACACACCAAGGAGAAAATTATGAGTTGGATTGCAGCAATTATTGTCGGCGCGATTATTGGCTTAATCGCCGAAAAAGTAATGAAAAGCGATATGGGGTTACTGATGAATATCGTCATCGGTATTATCGGTTCGTCCCTTGGCCGCTGGCTGTTCGGAGACATATTGGGAATCGGTTCGGCATATGCCGCCGGCAGCTTTAATTTTGCCGGTTTGTTGTTCGGCGTATTAGGGGCTGCCGTATTGATTTTTATACTTCGCTCCCTGAATATTATGAAAAAATAAGATGTTTATCAGTCAGATAGATTAAGCATCCGTTCATACACAACTAAAAGCAGCCTGCACTTTGAAAATGGAAGTGCAGGCTGCTTTTTTCGGTTCAAAGATTAAAACGTATAGCCCGTTTGCAATTCTTCGTCACCCACCAGCTCCAGCAGCAGGGCATAGAGCGGTGCCAATTCGGTGTATCGGCGGGTGGTGCGGCGCAGGTAATTCAAAAAGCGTGGAATTTCGGGGCGGTATTTGTCTTTGCCGTCGCGATACCACAGCCGCGCAAAAATGCCGGCCACTTTCAAATGCCGCTGCACGCCCATCCATTCGTACCAGCGGTAGAACGTGTCGAACTCTGCCGGCACAGGCAATCCGGCGGCGCGCGCCTTTTCCCAATAGCGAATTACAATATCCAGCGTAAATTCTTCGTCCCATTCGATAAACGCATCGCGTGTCAGCGACACCAAATCGTACGTTATCGGGCCGTACAGTGCGTCTTGGAAATCCAGCACGCCGGGGCGGCCGCGGGTCAGCATCAGGTTGCGGACGATAAAGTCGCGGTGCACGAATACTTTCGGCTGCTCGACAATCGCGTCCAGCAGCGTTTCCGTGCCCTGCTGCCACAGGCGGCGTTGGGCGAAATTCAGCGTTTTGCCCAATTCTTTGCCCACGAACCATTTGGGGAACAAATTCATTTCGCGCAGCAGGATTTCGCGGCTGTATTCCTCCAGGCAGCCTGCACGGCTGGCTTGCTGCAACACAATCAGTTCGTCCACCGCTTCCAGCAGCAGGGCTTTGTGGGCATCGGGCGAGGGGTCGTGCTGCATGGCTTTGAGATACTGGACATCGCCCAAATCGTTCAGCACCATAAAACCCTGCTCGGGGCTGTGGTGCAGAATCTGCGGCACGTTGAGCATTTGGAACAGCTGCTGCACGCGCACATAAGGTGCAGTCTGCATTTTTTCGGGCGGCGCGTCCATGCAGATAACGCTGCCGCCGTCGGCAAACACAGCGCGGAAATAGCGGCGGAAATCCGCGTCGGCAGCGGCAAAGGCCAGCTCGAAGGATTGGTTCGGATAACATTGGGCCAGCCAGTTTTTTAGTTCGGTTTGGCGTTGCATGATGTGAATACTCTGTTTTTCGGTTAAAATAGCCGTCATTTTAACGTTAAGCACGGTTGTTCGTCAGCAGAATTATCGCGGCGGGCAGCAACACACAGGGGCAGATTTTGACGCGTTTATTTGTTTGCAAACCTTTGGTGGTTTTATTAGGGATTGCTTTTTCCGGCTCGGCATGGGCGGCGGACAGCTGGTCGTCCGGCCGTTTGTGCCGCACGCCGTCTGCCGCCCACACCGCCCCAACCGATATGCAGCCCGACAAGGACGACACGCCCCTGCCTGCCGGTGCAACGCGCATCACGGCCGATAAAGCCGCTGGCCAAACGCACACGCGCCACCGTGCCGAAGGTAATGTGGTGGTGGAGCGCAATGACGAAACGCTGAAAGCAGACTGGGTGGATTACCGTCCGCAGCAAGACACCGTGCAGGCAGGCGACCATTTCGTACTGACGCGCGGCGACGGCGCCCAAGTGCAAGGCGAGCGGCTGGATTATGATTTGGCGCAAAAATCGGGTAATGCCGAGCAAGTGGAATTTGCCGCCGAACGGGAAGGCCGCCGTTTGCAAGGCGTCGGAAGCAGCCTGCACATGGAAAACGACCAGCGCTACACCATGCGCGATGTGAAATTCAACACCTGCGGCGAAGGCGACACTTCTTGGTATGTGCAGGCTGCCGAATTGAAAGCCGACCGCGAAACCGGCATCGGCGTGGCACGTCATGCGCGGCTGGTCTTCGCCGGCGTGCCGATTCTGTACACCCCGTGGGCAGACTTCCCCCTCAACGGCAACCGCAAAAGCGGCTTCCTGATGCCGTATGTATCGTTCGGCTCAAACGGCGCCACCCTCAAACTGCCTTATTATTTCAACCTCGCCCCCAATTACGACGCCACCTTCACCCCCGGCGTGATTTCGCGGCGCGGCGTGCAGCTTTCCGGCGAATTCCGCTATCTGCAACCCAAATACCAAGGCAGCCTGCAAGCCGCCTATATGCCGTACGACAACGCCTCGCGCCACAACCACCGCTACGAAATCCAGTTGCGCCACCAACACCGCTTCACACCGCACATCACCGGCGGCATCCACTTCAACCAAGTGTCCGATGACGACTACTACCGCGATTTCTACGGCCGCAACGACATTGCCGAAAACGTCAATCTGAACCGCAGCTTATGGCTGAATTACACCGGCAACGCCTGGGGCGGCAATGTGCAGGCTGCTTTTTTGGTCCGCAAATACCAAACGCTGGCCGACAGCAACGGCTACCGCTCCGCACCATATGCCCTCATGCCGCACCTCTCGCTGGACTGGCAGCGGCATTGGCGCAACGCAACGATTCACTGGAAAAACCAGCTTACCCGCTTTGAAAGCGACCGCGCACAAAACGGCACGCGGCTGGTGATGTACCCCAGCATCCAATGGGATTTCTCCACGCTTTGGGGCTATATCCGCCCGAAAATCGGCGTACACGCCACGCAATACTGGCTCAACCGATGGCAGGGCAACCCGCGCCAATCCGTGAACCGCATGCTGCCCATCGCCAACATCGACACCGGGCTGACCTTCGAACGCGAGCGCACATGGTTTAAAACACCGCTGATTCAAACCCTCGAACCGCGCCTGTTTTACAACTACATCCCCAGCCGCCGCCAAAACCACCTGCCCAATTTTGATTCGTCGGAAAACTCGTTCAGCTACGACCAACTGTTCCGCGAAAACCTTTATTCCGGCAGCGACCGCATCAACGCCGCCAACAGCGTTTCCCTGGGCGTGCAGAGCCGCATCCTCCATGCCGACACGGGTTCGGAAATTTTCCGCGCCGGCATCGGGCAGAAATTCTACCTTTCGCGCGACGACGTCCTGTTGGACGGCAGCACCGGCACCCGCGCCCGCCACCGCAGCGACATCGCCCTGTTTGCCGGCGGGCAAATCGCCCCGAACTGGTTTGCCGACACGCAATACCACTGGAACGCCAACCAGAAAAATACCGAGCGCTTCGACATCGGTGTGCGCTACAATCCCGAACCGGGCAAAATTCTGAGCGCGCGTTACAAATACAACCGCAACACGGAAATTTACGCCGGCTTTTTCGGCAAGCTGCAACACATCGACTTGGCGGCGCAGTACCCCATCAACCAGAACCTATACGCCGTCGGCCGCCTAAATTACAGCATCAGCCCGTGGGTGGCGCTGGAGCAGACGCTCGGTTTGGAATATAAAAACCCCTGCGGCTGCTGGAGCGTGAGCTTTGTCGGACAACGTTATGTGGATGGCATCAGCAACGGCAGAAGCAGCCACAAATCCGCCGTTTTCCTGACCCTGCAACTGAAAAATTTAAGCAATATTGGCAACAACCCCTATGAACAGCTTCGTCTCGGCATTCCGGGATACAGCAAAACCAATGAGGTATTTACCCGATGAAACCTATCCGTACCCTTACCGCCGCCGTTTTGGTCGGCTTGAGCCTTCAGACCGCCGGCGCTGCCGAAATCAAACCGCTCAACAGCATCGCCATCGAGATTAACTCGTCCATCATCACCTACCGAGACATCGAACGCGTGGTGCGCGAATTCAAAAGCCGCCCGGGCAATAAAGACATTCCCGAAGCACAACTGGTGCAGGCGGCCAAAAACACTTTGGTCGAACGCGCCCTGCTGGCCGATGCCGCGCGCGCCCAAGATTTGAAAGCCACCCCCGCCGGCATTGACGCGGAACTCGAACGCCGCGCCGCCGCAGGCAAAACCACCGTGCAGAATATCTACGCACAAGCCGCCGCATTGGGCTACACGCGCGAAGCCTACCGCACGGAAGTGGCCAAAGATTTGCTGATTACCTATATGCTGCAAAACCTGAACAGCAACATCAAAATCACCGACGAACAAGTGCAGGCTGCTTTGAACGAGCTGCAAGCCAAAGGCCAAGCCCCCGCCGGCGAGCCCTACACCGTCTATACCATCCGCCGCGTGATTCTGAACGCCGCCAACCAGCAGCACATGCCTGCCGTCGGCCAGCGCATACAGCAAATCGCCACCGCCATCGCCCAAGGCAGCGACTTCGGCGCCGTCGCCCAGCGTTATTCGCAAGAAGTGCAGGCGGCCAACCAAGGCCTGCATGACAACATCACCGACATGATGCTGCCGGAAAACGTCGAAGCCGCCCTGCACCAGCTGCAACCCGGCCAAATCACGCCGCCGCTGCGCGCAGGTAACAGCTGGCAAATCGTGCAACTCATCGGCGCGCGCACCGAAAACGACCCGGCCAAAATGCAGCGGGAAGCCGTGCGCCGCATGCTGGTGCGCCAAGCCCAGGAGCGCAACCAGGCGCAATTCATGGCGCAATTACAGCAAATGGCCGTGGTGCGCGAATATTGACCGCACACGGTTTGAGCACACAAAAAGCAGCCTACACTTCAAATTCGCAAAGTGCAGGCTGCTTTTTATAGTGGATTAAAATAAAAATGAGACAAGACGGTGAGCCGCAAGGCGTACAAGTAGTACGTCAAGGCGAGCCAACGCCGTATCATTGCGATTTTAATTCACTATATATGTGTGGATTTTTTTTAGGATTGCAGGCTGCTTTCCCCTGCCAAATAGCCGCCTATTATAAAGGACTTGCCTACATGCTGCCCGATTATTTGCTTTGCGGCCATATGCAGGCTGCTTTTTGTAGGCAAATGCAGCGCCATGCGTCCGCGTGCCCGATATTTTGGTAAAATGTTTTTAAATCAGAAAATTATTATCTTTTTTTGAGAATAATGCCATGAAAAAATCCCATATCGCCCTATTGTCCGTCTTCGGTTTGGCGGTGGCCGTGTTCGGCGTTCTGCCCCAAGTTGCCCAACGGCAGGAAACCGCTGCCGCCGCCGAATCCCTGCGCCTGCTGCAAGGCACGCCGCCCAAAGGCGACAGCGCGGGGGCGGATGCACTGTGGCTGATGGCATACGACATTCCCAATGCGGCCGAACGCCGCCGAATCATGGAAAAACTGGGCAACCATCTGCCCAAAGACGAAGCGCTGCCTGCCGAACTGCGCAGCCGCCGCCTGCCCGAACTAAACAACGGCGAATTGAACTGCACGGCGGCAGACGGACAACGCGGTGCAGGCTGCCTGAGCACCGTGCGCGCCCATCGCGAAACATTTCAGGCAGGTGTGAAAAAACACGCCGTACTGCTGGCCAATGCGGACAAGCTGGCGGATTATCCCGATTTGGATTTCGCCATGGACAAAGGATTATCCGCCATTCTGCCGCCCATGTTGTCCGTCATTGTCGCGCAAACCGCGCCTGCCGCTTTGGATTGGGTAAACGGCAAACGGGAAGCCGCCCTGAACCGCGTCTGCCGCAATATACGGACGGGGCGCAAGCTGCTGCGCGCGGGCAATACCATGCTGACACCGATGCTGGGTGCCGCCGCCATCCGCAAAAACACGCAACTGGCGGCGGAAATGCTGGCCGAAGAACCGTCTTGGGCGGGCAGGCTGCCTGAAAGCTGCGCCGATGCGTTTGCCCCGTTCCCCGCCGGCGAACCGAACGTTTGTGCCGCACAACAGGGCGAATACCGCAACATTGCCCACGAAATCAACGTATTGGCAAAAGCGGGCGCGCTGTTGGATACGGTTGGTTTGGAAGGCGAAGAACCGCCCGTTGTCCGGCAAAGCAAGCTGTTCAGCATAGTGGCTTATTCCGAGCCGCACACCAACGCCCTCGTCGCCCAATCCATGGCGCAGGCCTGCACGCCCGAAACCCTGCGCGCCATTGCCGCGGACACAAAACTGCCGCCGCAGCCGAAAGCAGGCGAACGCTGGAAACGCCCCGCATGCTGGCACAACCTTGCAGGCTGCCAACTTGCCGCCATTGCCGCGCCGGACAATAATGCCTATTCCGCCCGTTTGCAGGACATGCTGATGCAGCAGCGCGCGTTTCAGGCCGCCCTGGCCTTATACCGACTGCCCGAAAAAAAACGGCACACGCGGCTGGCGGAAATCCTTGCGGCACACGCCAGCCCCGCACGGAAACTGAAATACGATGAAACCGCAGGCGAAATCACATTTGAGCCGTATGAACACAGCACGCGCCCAGTAGGCATTGCGGTGAAATTGTGATGTGCAGGCTGCTTTTGAACACCCTGCATTGAATCAACGAATGGAACACTCATGAAATTCTTCATTGCAATGTCCGCCAACATCCTTGTCTCCGCCGGCGCGGTATTCTTATGTTACGCCGCCGCAACCGCGCCCACGTCCACCTATCTTGTCGCAGGCCTGGCGGCATGTTTTCTGTCTGCTTGTTACCTATCCCGCAAAATTTTTGCAAAACCACTGTGGCAAACGCTGGGCTTCGGCATTCTGTCCGCCCTTGCGTTTGCCTTTTGCGCGTTGTTTTTGACATTGAATTTTCTGGGTTCGTGATGTACAGGCTACTTTTTCGGCGGATTCAATCCTGCCGCGTCAAAATGTTCCAATAGTCATTCATGTCTTTCCCTATCGCGCCTAACAAATAAAACGCCTCCCCGTCCTCTTTCACATTCACATTGCCCAATTCGGCGGGCCGACCGTACAACAACGCCATCTCGCCGCTTTTCGCATGAAGGCAGGCGGGCGATTCGTATTTCTGCCGCCCCCTCGCATTCAGCGGCAGGCGCAATACGGTTTTCCCTGCATTATCCGATGCGTCCCCACGCTCTATGTGTGAAAAATCCTGTGCGGTAAAAGTGCAGGCTGCCTGCCGCCACACGGTAAACTCCTGTGTGGCAGGCGGTTTGCGGCGGTATGCCGGCATCAGCGTGAATCCGGCCCGCGGCCGCTCCGACCCCGCGCGGAATTCCCCGTGTTCGGCAATCTGCCTTGCCAGCATTGGGTTTTCGGCAAACGAACCCGTTCCCCCTGCCTGCACCCTGCCGCCCCAAATCGGTTTGTAAACATGCGGCGCGGAAATCACGGTATGGCTTTCGCCATCCACCAACACCAGCCTGCTGCCGCGATATTGCTGTGTGATTTGATACAGTTTCTGCACGCCGCCGCGTGTCAGCGTGATGTCGATGGCAGGCATCCGCAATGCGTCCCAACCCGCTTCGGCACTTTGAATATCGCGGTGGTCGAGCAGCACGTGGTCGGACACCCACAAAGGCGGCTCGTCCGAAATCGGTTCGGCGGGTTCGGACAATATCTGCGCCTGATAATGCTGCTGTTCGGCAGGCGGAATTTGGCTGCGCCTGAACACAATCGGCGCAATCATAAAATCATCGCGCAACGGTGCGGTTTCGGCATGGGCGGCGGCGCATCCGGCCAGAAAAAGGAAGAAGGCGGACATTGGTTTTTTCATGTTGGTCATAGCAGATATAGATATATAGTGGATTAAAATAAAAATGAGACAAGGTGGCGGAAACAGGAGTGCAGGCTGCTTTCGGGCTTTGGAAAAAATAGCAAATCATTGATATTTAATTAACATTTATTTTTCGAGCATTTTTCTGCCCAAACCTGCGTTTCTCCGCCGTTGGAGGCGCGGGTTCGAGTGCATCCGCCAGCCGTCCCGTTATCCAGTATTCGCCATAAATAATGCTGCCGATTTCCGGCGTGCGCTCGAAGGTTTCAATCGGATACACTGCGCTCCATATGCCGCCGTAGGTGTCGATTTCACAGTAATAAAACGGGCTGCCGGTAAAGCTGTTTACCCGTTTTTCGGCGCGGTGGACGAAGCCGCCGAACAAGGCGATGGCGGGCGGGCGCGGGCGTTCGGCATTATCTGTGAACATGCCGCTGGGGATGAAGCATTGCTCCGCCCATTTCGGCTCTTTGTCCGGCTGGCTGGCTTCATAGGCAGCACTGTCGGCGAAGCATTCCACGCTTTGGGCAAAGGCGCACACCTTCACCGTTTGCACCGTGCCGATGGTGCTTTCCGGAAAGGCGGCAATATCGGGAATGTCCATGATGAAGGGGTAATCGCCATCAGTGCATTCGCCGTCTTCGGCTTCCGTGCCGTTCTGCCACACTTGGGCGAACCCTGTGCCGTCGCCGTATTCGCCTGCCTGCACGGTGGTAATCCACACGCGCTGCGGGCAGCCTGCAAAATATGGTTCGATGGCGTAGGCACCGCCTTCTTCAGCCGTGCCTATCCACAACTCCGCGCCGCTCGGGTCGCGGTAGGCATAAAAACGGCCGATTTCTTGTGCTTGCGGCGCAACGCGCTTGACGGTGTCGACCAGTGATTGGCTGTCGGTAATGCCGGTAAAGCCGATGTTGTCGTAATGGCTCATAAGGTTTCCTTTGTTTTGAAATGGCGGATAAGGTGCAGGCTGCTTTTCCGTTGCCAAAAGCAGCCTGCACGGCCAACACAGGCCGTTTTCGTGCATAATACCCGCTCCCCGCCTTTTCGGAAACCACATGAAACACACCACCGCCCTTTTCTGCACCACCGTGCTGCTGGCCGCTTGGTTCGGCTTATCGTCCTGCGCGCAAAACGCGTTTTATTATCCCGACCACGCGGATTACGGCACGCCCGCGCAACAAGGCCTGCGGTACGAAAATGTCCGTTTCGCAAGTAAAGACGGTACGCCGCTGCACGGCTGGTTCGTGCCCGCGCAATGCCCTGCCGAAAGCAGCCTGCACCCTGCCTCCTGCCCTGCCCGCGCCACAGTAATCCATTTCCACGGCAACGCGCAAAACCTGTCCGCCCACTGGGCCGCCGTGCGCCACCTGCCCGCAGAAGGCTACAACGTATTCCTGTTCGACTACCGCGGCTACGGCCAATCCGGCGGCACGCCCAGCCAGCAAGGGCTGTTTGACGACAGCAACGCCGCCTTGGATTATGTCCGCACCCGCAGTGACGTGGACAAGGAAAAGCTGCTCGTGTTCGGGCAGAGCCTGGGCGGCACCAACGCCATTGCCGTGGTCGGCGCAGGCAACAAGGCAGGCGTGCGCGCCGTCGCCATCGAATCCACCTTCGCTTCCTATTCCAAAATCGGCAACGACAAAATCCCCTTCGCCGGTTCGCTGCTGCTGCGCAATACCTATGCCGCCGAGCGATACGTCGCCCAAATCGCGCCCATCCCCATCCTGTTCCTGCACGGCACGGCCGACCAAGTCATTGCCCCGAAACATTCGCAAATCCTGTACGCGCTGGCCGGCGAACCCAAACGGCTGGTATTGCTGGAAGGCGGCACGCACTTGGGCTTAGACGGCAACGCCGAATATGTGCGGACGTTGGCCGATTTCTTCCGCCAATATTCGCAATAGCGCCGATACCGTTGAAGTATGATACGGCGCACCAACGGCAAAAAAAGCAGCCTGCACTTCGGAAACTCGGGGCGCAGGCTGCTTTTTGATGATTGACAAAGTTAGCGTGAAGGCGGTTTGGCATATCCGTTGTCCGCCGGGAAGGCTTCAGGGTTGTCGCCCGAACGGCGCGCAGGGTCATAAAGCTCGAACACCGCCGTGCCAATCACACCCGTGTTGCGTACCGAGCCGTTGTCGGAATGGGCGGCGTAAGAATCGCCGGGGCTGCTGAAAATGAACGAAGCCACCGCACTATCGCTTTTGCGGAAACCTTCGATTTCCAGCGTGCTGTGTGGCCGCAGCACATAGCCGCTGTTGTATCGGCTGCCCGGTTTGCCCGACAACACGTCCAAGCCGTCCACGCTGGCGACGATTTCAAACGTTTGGCTGCTGTTGTTGCGGTATATCAGGCGGTATGCCTGCCCGTTGATGCCGCGCAGGTAATAGCTGCCGTTGTCGCGGAAAATCGGCAGCTCGCGGCGGCCGTCGCCCCGCACCGACAGTTCCACCCTGCCCGCTGCCAGCGAAATCGAGTTGACGCTGCGGCCGCGGTAGTCTTTTGACGAATAATGCAACACGTTTTGCGCCAGCGGCTCTTGGCTGACACGGCGCAAATCCACGCGACGCACGTTGGATTGGACTTCGTCGCCCCAGCGCGTGCCCAGCCTTTCTTCCGCCCGCACGCTTTGCAGGCGCATAACGGACATATCTTTGGCGACGACGGCGGAATCAGCAGACATCGAAGCCCTCTCGGCCGATTCCGTCATCGGACGGGGATGGTGGGGAAGCGGTTGCGAACATGCCGCCAAAACTGCGACTAGCAGCGCGGACAGCAGCCACGGGGATTTTGAGTGAATGCGGGACATAATGGCTCCTTAATTGGTTTATATAGAACAAAAAAACGGCTTATCCGGATTATGCCCCGATATTCGGCCGCCGTCATCCGCAGGCGGGGTGCAGGCTGCTTTTTGCCCGCAGGCAGCCTGCACTTGCTTGCCGCCCGCACAAGTATTTGCTATAAGGTTGGCCATGTTTCAGGCCGCGCATCAAAAGCAGCCTTCACCCCCGTTTCACCCGTCAGCAAGGAAGCAAAAATGTCCCGTAACACCGAAGAACTCCACGGCATCACCCTTTTGGGCAACCAGAAAACCGAATACCGCAGCGACTACGCGCCCGAAGTGCTGGAAGCGTTCGACAACAAACACCAGGGCAACGATTATTTCGTCAAATTCGTCTGCCCCGAATTCACCAGCCTTTGCCCGATGACGGGCCAACCCGATTTCGCCACCATCGTCATCCGCTATATTCCCGACGTGAAAATGGTGGAAAGCAAATCGCTGAAACTGTACCTGTTCAGCTTCCGCAACCACGGCGACTTTCACGAAGACTGCGTGAACATCATCATGAAGGATTTGATTGGGCTGATGAATCCGAAATACATCGAAGTGTTCGGCGAATTTACCCCGCGCGGCGGCATCGCCATCCACCCGTTCGCCAACTACGGCCGCGTCGGCACACCGTTTGAGCAAATGGCACGCGAAAGGCTGTTCCGGCACGATATGCAGTAAAACAAAGTGCAGGCTGCTTTTTTACACGAAAATTTAGATATATCGGGCTGGTTTCATATACGCAACCAGCCCCTTTAAAGAGTCTTTCATTATGTTGTCCAAAATATTCACCGTTGCCGTTCTTTCCGCCATTTCCGCCGCACACGCCCAAACAGCCCCGTCGTCGCCCTTATTCTTCCGCACCGTCAAACTCGAAGCCAAGTCCTGCCACGGTAAAAACCGGGACAATAAACCCGTCTGCCACGAATTTGAAGCGGTTTATCCGGTAACGGGCGACCGGCATTTGGACAACTGGGTCAGGAAACAATTCCGCGGCACGTTGCCCACCCGGCGTTCCCTGCAAACCAAGCTGAACCGAGACGACGGTGTGAAATATGCCAACGAAACCAATCCGCAAAGGCTGCGCGAAGAAGGCTACGCTTGCGAAATCAACGAGATGGAAACGCTGGAACTGGAAGGCTACACGCCCCGCTATGCCGTATTCAAATCCGTATTTTGGGAATACCAATGCGGCCCGCACGGCAACACCAACATTTCGCTTATCGTATTGAAGCGCGGCGTGGCCAATCCGAAGGCGCTGGAGCTTAAGGATATTTTGTTGCCCGGCCAAAAAGCCAGACTGGTACACCTGCTCAAAGAAGCCTACATAAAAGACCTGATGGAGGGCGGCAGCAACAGGCAACAAGCCCAAGAAGCTGCCGATAGGCCAGACAGCGCCTATCTGTCGACAGACTGGCGTTTTGGTAAAAACGGCATCATTTTCGCGTATCAAGGCGGCGATATCGGCGACAATTTTAGCTATCCTGAATTCACTCTTTCGCCACGCGATTTGCGAGGCGTGATTAAACCGGAAATCCTGCAGGAAATAGGCCATTTTCGTAAAAACCCGGCCGTTGATTACCCATAATGCGGTGAGCCGCTGAACACAAAAGCAGCCTGCACTTCGGATGCAGGCTGCATTCCCGCCAACCTTCCTTAATTAACACAACCTCGTTTATGGAGCTTTTTCATGTTATCCAAAATATTAACCGTTGCCGTCCTTTCCGCCGTTTCCGCCGCACACGCCCAAACTGCCCCGTCGTCGCCCTTATCCTTCCGCACCGTCGAGCTTGAAGCCAAATCCTGCCACGGCAAAGACCAAGAAAACAAACCCATCTGCCACGAATCCACCGTCACTTATCCGATAACCGGCAACCAGCATTTGGACAACTGGGTCAGGAAACAATTTCACGGCCGCCTGCCCACACAGAGCTCCGTCCAAGCCAAGTTGAACCGCAATGAAGTCGTGAGATACACCAATCAGGAGAACCCGCAGGATATGCGCAAAGGCGAGCCGCCGTGCAGGCTGCAATTTGACGACAGATGGTCGCTGGGAGGCTACACGCCAAATTACGCCGTATTCAGGCACGACACATGGGAATTCGCCTGCGGCCCGCGCGGCAACGGCAATACCGAGCTCTTCGTGCTGAAACGCGGTACCGCCCATCCGCAGCCCGTGAAGCTCGACAATATCCTGCTGCCCAACCAAAAATCCAGGCTGGCCAACCTGCTCAAAGCAGCCTATGTGAAATACCTGACGGAAAGAGACAGCGACAGCGAACAAGAAGCAAGCGAACAAAAGACACTGGAATATGTGAACGGCCAGTTCGGCAATGGTTTTCAAATAACAAACGACTGGCGTTTCGACAAAAACGGCCTAACCTTCGAATACGACATCGGCGAACTCGGCGCATACGCCGAAGGAGGCCCCAAACTCACCATTCCCGTGAAAGATTTGCAAGGCATCATCAAACCCGAAATCCTGCGGGAAATCGGCCATTATCGTCAAAAAACGCCCCTTCCGCGTAAAAATCCTTTATAATCCGCTCCTTTTTTCAAACGCGCGGTTCGCAATCCTCCCGCGCTGACATTGTTCAAAACCAAAACTAAGGAATCTTCATGAAAAACTTCACCTTCTCCACCGCCCAGCAGCACAAAGCGTTGTTCTGGCTGGTGTTGTTCCACATTGCCGTGATTGCGTCCAGCAATTATCTGGTACAGTTTCCATTTACCGTCGTGCTGCCGAACGGCTTCGAAGTGCATTCCACTTGGGGCGCGCTCACGTTTCCGTTCATTTTTCTGGCCACCGATTTGACCGTGCGCATTTTCGGCCAGCGGCTGGCGCGGCGGATTATTTTCTTTGTGATGCTGCCTGCGCTGGCGCTGTCGTATGCGCTGTCGGTGCTGTTTCAAAACGGCGCGTGGACGGGCTGGTCGGCGCTGGCCGTGTTTGCGTTGCCCGTGTTCCGCATTGCCGTGGCGAGCTTTTCGGCGTATGCCTTCGGCCAGCTGCTGGACATTTTCGTGTTCAACAAACTGCGCCAGCTGAAATCGTGGTGGATTGCGCCCACGGCTTCGACTTTCGTGGGCAACGCGCTGGATACGCTGCTGTTTTTCGGCATTGCGTTTGCAGGCAGCGATGATGCGTTTATGGCGGCCAACTGGGGCCACATCGCGTTTGTGGATTATCTGTTCAAGCTGGTGGTGTGCTGCGGCCTGTTCGTGCCGGCATATGGCGTGGCGCTGAATTTCCTGACCAAGAAACTGGTTTCGCTGCAAGCGGCGGGCATGTTGCCGCAAGGCGGCGAATCGGCATAAGAGTGAATTAAAATCGCAATAATATGGCGTTGGCTCGCCGCCTTGTCTCATTTTTATTTTAATCCGCTATAAAACCGCACTGAAAAAGCAGCCTGCACTTTCGTTTTCCGAGTGCAGGCTGCTTTTCTATTAGGGCGGCAGTTCAACGAAAGCCGACGGCTTCATGTCCGCTTTCACTCCTCGCTGGCGTTGTCATGTTCTTTCTCCTGCTCCACCAAATAACCACCAATAAACATCTGCACCATAAACAAAATCGATGCCCAATAAGCCGAAATCCTTGCCGGAAATGCGATATAATTTTTAGAAGTTGCCAAATTGCTGCACAACAGCGCCGCCCGATTATGGATTTCGGCGCAATTATCCCGATGAATCGGCGTTAGGAAAAACATATAGTAAAGCAAACCTATAAACAACACACTAATGAATATCCGCCATAAATTCAGTTTTTTAAAATGAAATTGGCGGTTCGGATCTTTCATTGCCGCTTGGTAAAAAGGCTGCATAATCAGCGGGCGCGCAAAGATGATAACGTACACAGTCAGGCATATAAAATCATAATGGTAATTCATTAAAATGATCCTGACTCCTATAGTTTTTTTTAACTCATCTCGGACAATTTCATCTGTTACAACAGTATGGATATTTTGAGCGGCCCACACATCTTGCAGCGCCCGTTTGGCAATCGCGAATTCGCTATCCGCATGACCAGGGTAGATATACGCCACTGTCTCATAAAATATTTTTGATAATGTTTCATATATAACAATATCATTCGCTTTGTGGATACTCACCATCATCAATATCATAATTAGTAGATTCCATACCACACCAAAAAGCCAAAATCTAACATTCACAAACGGATGGGCTTCTTCCTCCAAACTGAATAAGCCCCAAAAAATTTGGGCTTTTCCCGCTTAATCCGCCAAGCCAATTCCCGCCGATACCAAAGAAAAACAAAGGAAAGCAACAGCAAAGGGAAAAATGCGTGCCAAAAGGCATAAAGCAGGGCGGACAAGGCGAATAGGCAGAAATCTAAATATTTGTCATCTTTTATTGAATTCATTGGCTTGGCGCTGCGTCGGATGGTTAAGGACAGTATGCGGTATTTTATCCCATCCTGATAAAGTTTACCCATTGATTGGATATTTCATAATGCTGCTGTGATGCCCATAAGGCATTCTCCAAAAGCAGCCTGCACTCGGAAATCAGAAGTGCAGGCTGCTTTTGAATTGGCAAAAATCTTTTAAAAATGCGCCAGATAGTGTTATGATTCGCCCCCACACATAACAAACGCTTCACAGGAGTATTTTCAATGACAGTCATGTTGTTTTTTCAATTAGTCGTGCTATTGGGCGCGATTTTTTTCGGTGCGCGACTGGGCGGGCTTTCCATCGGCTATATGGGCGGCTTGGGCGTGGTGCTGCTGGCGCTGCTGCTGGGCGTGCCGCCGGGCAAAATCCCGTATGACGTGATTTTAATCATCATGTCGGTCATTGCCGCCATTTCCGCCATGCAGCTGGCGGGTGGCTTGGATTATCTGGTTGGCGTGGCGGAACGCCTGTTGCGCAAAAATCCCAAAAATATCAACTTTCTCGCCCCCACGGTTACCTATCTGCTCACGCTGCTGGCCGGCACGGGGCATACCGCGTTTTCGGTAATGCCGGTGATTGTGGAAGTGGCCAAAGGCGAAAACATCAAGCCTTCCGCGCCGCTGAGCCTGTCGGTGGTGTCGTCGCAAATTGCGATTACCGCATCGCCCGTGAGTGCGGCGGTGGTGTTTATGAGCGGCCTGCTCGAACCTTTGGGCATCAGCTATCCGAAGCTGCTCTTGATTTGGATTGCGACCACATTTGCAGCCTGCATGCTGGTGTCTTTGCTGGTGAACTTGTTTTGGCGGCTGGATTTGTCGGGCGATAAGATTTATCAGGAACGGCTGGCGGCCGGATTGGTTGCGCCGCCGCGTTCGGCCGAAGTGATTGCCGCATTGCCCGACACGGCCAAACGTTCCGTGCTGATTTTCTGCGCCGGCGTGTTGGCGGTGGTGCTGTATGCCTGTGCTATTTCGCCCGCCATCGGGCTGATTAAAGAACCCGTGCTGCCGCGCGACGGTGCGATTATGGGCTTCATGATGGGCATTGCCGCCATTATCGTGGTGTCGTGCCGTTTGGACAGCGGCCGCCTGCTGGAAATGTCCACGTTCAAATCGGGCATGGCGGCGGCGGTGTGCGTGCTGGGCGTGGCATGGCTGGGCGATACGTTCGTATCGGCGCATATCGACACGATTAAAAACGGCGCGTCCACACTGGTGTCGGATTATCCGTGGCTGCTGGCCGTCGCCCTGTTCTTCGCCAGCATGCTGCTCTACTCGCAGGCGGCCACCGCCAAAGCGCTGATGCCCGCCGTGATGGTGGCGCTGGGCATTACGCCGGACAACCCGCAAAACGCATATATTTTGGTGGCCAGCTTCGCCGCCGTGTCCGCCCTGTTCGTATTGCCCACCTATCCCACCCTGCTGGGCGCGGTGCAGATGGACGACACGGGCAGCACGCGCATCGGCCGCTATGTGTTCAACCATCCGTTCTTCCTGCCGGGGCTGCTGGCGATTGCGCTTTCGGTATTGCTGGGCTTTGTGTTCGCGCCGCTGGTGCTGTAATTTTGCCGTGAAAAAGCAGCCTGCACCCTGCCTTTGGGGCGTGCAGGCTGCTTTTTTGGAAAAACCCTTGCCATTGCACGGCGATAGCAGTATAAATGCAAAGATTTTCCACTCATCCAACCCTCGTTCAAGGAGCTGTTCCATGTTGTTCGACCACATCCAAGCCGCGCCCGCCGACCCGATTTTGGGCCTGGGCGAAGCCTTCAAAGCCGAAACCCGCGCCGAAAAAGTCAATCTGGGCATCGGCGTGTATAAAGACGCGCAAGGACAAACACCGATTCTGAAATCCGTTAAAGAAGCCGAAACGCGCCTGCTGGCACAGGAAAACACCAAAAACTACCTGACCATCGACGGCGTGGCCGCCTATAACGCCGCCACGCAGGAACTGCTGTTTGGCGCGGGACACGAAATCATTGCAAAAAAACGCGCCAAAACCGCGCAAAGTTTGGGCGGCACTGGTGCGTTGCGTGTGGCGGCCGAATTCATCAAACGCCAAACCAATGCGAAAAACGTGTGGATTTCCGCGCCCACCTGGCCGAACCACAATGCCATTTTCAACGCGGTGGGCATGAACATCCGCGATTACCGCTATTACGACAAACAAGCGCACGGCTTGGATTGGGCGGGGCTGCTGGAAGATTTGTCGCAGGCACAGGCAGGCGACGTGGTGCTGCTGCACGGCTGCTGCCACAACCCGACCGGTATCGACCCCACACCCGAACAATGGGACACGCTGGCCAAAATGTCGGCCGAAAAGGGCTGGCTGCCGCTGTTTGACTTTGCCTACCAAGGCTTTGCCAACGGCCTGGAAGAAGACGCATACGGCCTGCGCGCTTTTGCGAAACACAATCCCGAATTGCTGGTGGCCAGCTCGTATTCCAAAAACTTCGGCATGTATAACGAACGCGTGGGCGCATTCACCATTGTGGCGGCCGACGAAGCAACGGCAAACCGTGCGTTCAGCCAAGTCAAAACCATCATCCGCACGCTGTATTCCAACCCCGCCTCGCACGGCGGCGCCACCATCGCCACCGTTTTGCAGGACGCGCAACTGAAAGCGCAATGGATTGCGGAATTGGATGAAATGCGCGCACGCATCAAAACCATGCGCCAGAAATTTGTCGATACGCTCAAAGAATGCGGCGCAACGCAAGATTTTAGCTTTATTGTGCAACAAAACGGTATGTTCTCGTTCTCCGGCTTAACCGCGGAACAAGTGGACCGCCTGAAAGACGAATTTGCCATTTATGCCGTGCGCAGCGGCCGCATCAACGTGGCAGGCATCACCGACAGCAATATCCGCTATTTGTGCGAAAGCATTGTGAAAGTATTGTAATCCAACCCTTGCCGTGAACGTGCAGGCTGCTTTTGACCGCATTCCAAAAGCAGCCTGCACCTATTTGCGAACCTATTTATGCTCTTCGATTTAAACCAATATTCCCGCCGCGACTTTATCGGCGAAATCAAACCCCTCGTCAGCTTGGCGCTGCCCATGATGATGGCGCAGATTGCCGCCGTTGCCGTGGGCGTGGTGGACACGGCCATGTCCGGCGCGGCCGGCAAAGACGACCTGACCGCCGTTGCACTCGGCAGCTCGGTGTTCGTTACCGTGTTCATCACCTTCATGGGGATTATGACCGCGCTCAATCCCACCATCGCCCAGCTATACGGCGCGGGCGAAAAAGAAAAAGTGGGCGAAAGCGGCCGGCAGGGTTTGTGGTTCGGCCTGTTTTTGGGCTTGGTCGGCATGGTGCTGATGTTTGCCATGATTGAGCCGCTGAAAAATTATTTAACGATGTCCGAGCACATTGAAACCATGTTCGGGCAATACCTGTTCTGCATGGCGCTGTCCATGCCCGCCGCCATGCTGTACCGCGCCCTGCATGCCTATGCTTCCAGCCTGCACCGACCCAAAGCGATTATGTGGATTAGCTGGGCGGCGCTGCTCCTAAACATCCCGTTGAATTATATGTTTATTTACGGCAAATTTGGTGCGCCCGAAATGGGTGGTGCCGGTGCCGGCGTCGCTTCCGCCGTGGTGTTCTGGTTCAATACCGCCGCGCTGTGGCTGTACATTTCCAAAACGCCGTATTTCGCGCCGTTCGGGCTGATGCAGCGCATCACGCGCCCGCGCTTGGCCGTGCAAAAGCAGCTCTGGCGGCTGGGCTGGCCGATTGGATTGTCGTATTTTCTGGAAGCCAGCCTGTTCACCGTGATTGTGTGGCAGATTGCCGATTTGGGCGAAGATTATGTGGCCGCGCAGCAAATCGTGATGAGCATGACCAGCATTGTTTATATGATTCCGCAGGCGGTCGGCACGGCGGCCACCGTCCGCGTGGGCTATTCTTTGGGCAAGCGGCAGTTTGCGCGGGCGCGGTATATTGCCGGCGTGTCGCTGCTGCTGGGCGTGCTCTTGGCAGCCTGCACTTTCTGCCTGCTGCTGTTCGGCCGCGGATTTTTTGTCACGCTGTATAACAAAGACCCGAATGTGGTGGCCATTGCGGTGCAGGTAACGGTTTTTGCCGCCATTTTCCAATTATTCGACTTCACACAGTGCATCGCTTCCTATGCCTTGCGCGGCTACAAAATCACGCGCGTCCCCATGATTATCCACGCCATCGCCTTCTGGCTCTTGGGGCTTCTGCCCGGTTATGTTCTGGCCTATCCCGCCGGCATGGACATTTACGGCTTTTGGACCGCTCTGATTGTGTCTCTGTTTTCCGCTGCCGCCGCGCTGGTGTGGTATCTGGAAAAGCGCAGCAAAATCGCGTTGCGCGAACGCAGCCTACCCCCTCATTAACCGAAATTTGACCCCATGTTTACACGACAACACGATTACCCGCTTGCCCCGCACACCACCTTTGGCCTGCCCGCCCGCGCGGCGCACTACATCGAATTGACCGACAGCGGCGATTTGCCCGAAATCTGCAGGCTGCCCGAATTTGACGCTGCCACCGTGTGCTGGCTGGGCGGCGGCAGCAATGTCCTGTTTATGCAGGATTTCCCATCGCTGGTGGTGCGCATGGCTACGCACGGCATCCGCGAATTGGAACGCACGCCCGACAGCGTCCTGCTGGAAGCGCAGGCCGGCGAAAACTGGCACGGATTCGTACAAAGCAGCCTGCACATGGGGCTGTGTGGGCTGGAAAACTTAAGCCTGATTCCCGGCACCGTCGGCGCATCGCCCGTGCAGAACATCGGCGCATACGGCGTGGAAGTGAAAGACCGCATCCACAGCGTGCGCTGCTTCGATGTGCAGACGCAGGAATGGCGCGAACTGTCGAACGCCGAATGCCGCTTTGCCTACCGCGACAGCATTTTCAAACACGAAGGACGGCAGCGTTATGTGATTACTTCGGTCGTATTCCGACTGGATACGCAATTTGTGCCGAACGTGAAATACGGCGATTTGGCGCAGGTTTTGGCAGAGCAATGCGGCAGCCGCGCCCCCACCGCGCAAGACGTTGCCCACGCCGTGTGCGCCATCCGCCGCAGCAAACTGCCCGACCCGGCCGTGCTGGGCAATGTCGGCAGTTTCTACAAAAATCCGCTGGTGGATGCCGCCCACGCGCAAACGCTGTTGGCGCAATATCCGCAAATGCCGCATTATCCGCAGCCGGACGGGCGCGTGAAGCTGGCCGCAGGCTGGTTAATCGACCAATGCGGCCTGAAAGGCAAAACCATCGGCGGCGCGGCCGTGCACGACAAACAGGCTTTGGTGCTGGTGAACAAAAACCGCGCCACCGCCGCCGACGTGCGCGCGCTGTCGGACGAAATCTGCCGCATTGTCGCGCAACGTTTCGCGGTGGATTTGCAGCCCGAACCCGTGTGGCTGCCTTTGGCCGCATGAGTGTCGTTTTGGCATGTGCAGGCTGCTTTTTGCCAGCGGCAGGCGTACAATGCCCCATCCCCCAACCCTATAAGGAGCATGATGATGAAAACCGTTTTGTGTTTGTCCGTGGTGCTGATGCTGGCCGCTTGCGGCGGCAAAAGCGAAACCGCCGCCGAAGCGCAGCCGCCGAAACAGGAAGCGCACAGCCCCGGCGAGCAAGTGATTCAAAACCGAGAAAAAGCCATGAATGCGGCCAAGTCGGTGGAAGATATGCAGAAAAAACAGGCCGAACAGATTGATGAACAGGCCAAATAACACGGCGCAAATATGAAAAAGCAGCCTGCACCTTGTTTTTCGGGGTGCAGGCTGCTTTTGCTTGATACAGGTCAATGGATTAGGCGGAAATCCGTTCGATTTTTGCACCAACGCCGCCCAGTTTTTTCTCGATGTGTTCGTAGCCGCGGTCCAGATGGTAAATCCGGTCCACAATCGTTTCGCCGTCCGCCACCAAACCGGAGATGACCAGGCAGGCCGAAGCGCGCAAATCGGTGGCCATCACAGTGGCGCCCGACAGTTTTTCCACGCCGCGCACCATGGCGGTGTTGCCTTCCACCGAAATGTCCGCGCCCATGCGGTTCAGCTCGGGAACGTGCATGAAGCGGTTTTCAAAAATGGTTTCCACCACTTTGCTGCTGCCTTCGGCCACGGCGTTCATCGCCATAAACTGCGCCTGCATATCGGTGGGGAAGGCGGGATGTTCGGCCGTGCGGATATCCACGGCTTTGGGGCGCTGCTGCATATCGATGCTGATCCAATCGTCGCCCGCTTCGATGACGGCACCGGCTTCCACCAGCTTGTCCAGCACCACCTGCATGGTGTGCGGCGCGGCGTTGCGCAATACGACTTTGCCGCCCGTCATGGCCACGGCGCACAAGAACGTGCCCGCTTCAATGCGGTCGGGCACCACGCTGTGTTCCGCGCCGTGCAGTTCCGCCACGCCTTCCACCGTCATGGTGGGCGTGCCGATGCCTTGGATTTTTGCGCCCATTTTTACCAGGCAGTTCGCCAAATCCACCACTTCGGGCTCCATGGCGCAGTTTTCCAGCACGGTGGTGCCTTCGGCCAGCGTGGCCGCCATCAGCAGGTTTTCCGTGCCGCCCACGGTCACCATGTCCATCACCACGCGCGCGCCTTTGAGTTTGCCTTCGGGCGCGGTGGCCTTCACATAACCGTGTTCAATCACAATATGTGCGCCCATTGCTTCCAGCCCTTTCAAATGCTGATCCACCGGACGCGCGCCGATGGCACAGCCACCGGGCAGACTCACTTCTGCTTTGCCAAAGCGCGCCAACGTCGGGCCCAGCACCAAAATCGAAGCGCGCATGGTGCGCACCAAATCATAAGGCGCGCAGGTATTATTGACCGTGCCGCCGTTGATTTCAAATTGGGAAACACCGTCGCCGGTCACCGTCGCACCCATGCCTTGCAGCAGTTTTTCGGTGGTTTTCACGTCGGCGAGCATCGGCACATTGGTCAGGCGCAGCGTTCCGCCCGACAACAAACCTGCGCACATCAACGGCAGGGCGGCATTTTTCGCGCCCGATACCACAATTTCGCCGTTGAGTTTGCCGTTGCCGGTGATTCGTAATTTATCCATAATATTCAATACTTTCTTATTTCTGCAAAAAGGTGTTTCAAAGCAAGCGCGAATTATAACGTGAAATGGGCGGTGAATGTGGTTTTGGGTGGCGGCAAAAGTGCAGGCTGCTTTCCATAACGCCGCGCAATTCCATTACAATATAGTGGATTAAAATAAAAATGAGACAAGGCGAGCCAACGCCGTATCATTGC
>ERZ772807.199-NODE-199-length-40088-cov-4.264956_pt1 | contig 40088 bp, 37 predicted proteins | sample MGYA00511472_ERZ772807 | MGnify/ENA primary metagenome ERZ772807 (study PRJEB29015, sample SAMEA2737947) | human oral metagenome | biome: human oral; feature: human-associated habitat; material: dental | place: China | collected 2039 ... | reverse complement strand
AGCGAATTGAAGAAAGTAAAGCCCGTAGTTGTGTCAATGAGTGGTGCAGCTGCCTCCGGCGGATACTATCTCAGCAGCAATGCCAACTGGATAGTTGCAGACCCAACGACCATTACCGGCAGCATCGGTATCTTTGGATTGTTCCTTGACAGAAGTGAACTCTACACGAAGAAATTAGGCATTAACTATGCAGAAGTGAAGACTAACCGCAATTCTGTGTTTGGAGCTTCGGGCCATCCTTTCACTCCGGAGCAGCTTTCATTGCTTCAGAATAATGTGAACCGAGGCTACATGCTTTTCAAAAAGCGCGTGGCAGAAGGCCGTAAGATGACTATGGAGCAGGTAGAAAACATAGCACAAGGTCGCGTTTGGTTAGGGCAAGACGCTATCAAACTGAAGCTTGTCGACCAGCTTGGCGGGTTGGATGATGCCATTGTGAAAGCGGCCAAATTAGCTAAGATGAATGACTATGAAACCGCTTCCTACCCATCTCCGTTGAGCACATGGGAGCAGTTGTTAGGCAGTTATGTAGGCGGTGATGACTTGCTCAACGGTAAGATGCAGGCTTACTTGGGCGAGTTCTATGAGCCATTCAAAATCATCAACGATGCCAAACACATGGACAAAGTGCAGGCACGCATGCCTTATATCATCAAAATAAAATAGGGATGAGGACAGAAGGAGACTTCATACACATCAACGAATGGCTGCTGCCACTGAGCTGGTTTTATGGACTTGGCGTAGGAATTCGCAATCAGTTGTTCAACATCGGATTGCTGAAACAACACGACTATGACATTCCTATCATCTCCGTGGGGAACATCACAGTAGGCGGGTCGGGTAAGACTCCGCATGTGGAATACTTGATTCGCTTGCTGAAAGATAAGGTTAAAGTGGCTGTTTTGTCACGGGGCTACAAGCGAAAGAGCCATGGCTATGTGCTGGCCGACAACGAGTCGACAGTGCAAGACATAGGAGATGAGCCTTATCAGATGAAGAAAAAATTTGCCGATGTGCACATTGCAGTTGACAAGAAGCGTGTAAATGGCATTGAACGCCTCACGGGTGATGCCGAAACAAACGACACCGACGTTATTCTCCTGGATGATGCTTTCCAGCACCGCTATGTGAAACCGGGCATCAACATCCTGCTTGTAGACTATCACCGACTGATTATCTATGATAAACTTCTGCCTGCCGGCAGACTCCGTGAACAGCAGTCGGGTAAGAACCGCGCAGATATTGTCATCGTTACAAAATGCCCTAAAGACCTTAAACCGATGGAGTTTCGCGTCCTTACCAAGGCCATGAACCTCTATCCCTATCAGAGTTTATTCTTTACAACGATAGAATACGACAAACTCAAGCCCCTCTTTGCAACAGAAAAACCACTGCTTGACAAGTGCGAACTGGCCGACAAACACATTATGTTGCTTACAGGTATCGCCTCGCCCAAGCAGATGATTGTCGACATGAAACCTCATGTGAAAGAGATTACGCCACTGACATTCGCCGATCATCACCGGTTTAAGAATAAAGATATAGTGAACATCAACGATACTTTTCATGCCATTGAGGGTGAAAAAATTATCGTGACAACAGAGAAAGATGCTACTCGACTCGAACAAATCGAGGGACTGAGTGAGGATGTAAGGCAAAATCTCTATGTGCTTCCTATCAAGGTGAAGTTCATGCTCAATCAAGAAGAAGAATTTAACAATAAAATCATAGACTATGTACGAAAGAATTCAAGAAACAGCATCCTGGTTAAAGGAAAGGATGACCACAAGTCCAAAGACAGCCATTATCCTGGGAACGGGCCTCGGACAATTAGCTTCAGAGATAACAGATAGCTACGAATTCCCTTATAGTGAGATACCTAATTTCCCGGTATCGACGGTTGAAGGACATGCCGGAAAACTGATTTTCGGAAAACTTGGAGGCAAGGATATCATGGCCATGGAAGGTCGTTTCCATTTCTATGAAGGCTATAACATGAAGGAAGTGACTTTCCCAGAGCGCGTAATGTATGAGTTGGGAATTGAGACTTTGTTTGTCAGCAATGCTTCAGGTGGTATGAACCCCGACTTCAAAATCGGTGATCTGATGATTATCACTGACCACATCAACCTCTTCCCGGAACATCCTTTGCGTGGCAAGAACTTTCCTACAGGCCCACGTTTTCCCGACATGCATGAGGCCTACAACCATGAACTGATTGCGCTGGCTGACGAGATTGGCAAAGAGAAAGGAATTCGATTGATGCACGGTGTCTATATGGGTGTGCAGGGCCCGACATTCGAAACGCCGGCAGAATATCGCATGTATCACCACATGGGAGCAGATGCAGTTGGCATGAGCACTGTCCCTGAGGTGATTGTAGCTTGTCACTGCGGTATTAAAGTGTTTGGCATCAGTATTATTACTGATCTCGGTGGCTTTGACGTTCCTGTTGAAGTGAGCCATGAGGAAGTACAGAAAGCTGCCAATGAAGCCCAACCTAAGATGACAGAAATCATGCGTGAGATGATTCGTCGCTCGTAAAACAAAACATAAGAGAATGACAGAAATCTCAAAACTTGGTGAGTTTGGCCTCATTGACCGACTCACCAAAGATATTCAGATTAAAAATACAAGCACCCAATATGGTGTGGGCGATGACTGTGCTGTGCTCAGCTATCCCAATTCCGAAGTACTTATCACTTCGGACATGCTGATGGAAGGTATTCATTTCGACCTCACCTACACCGACATGCACACGCTGGGGTATAAGGCTGCAATGGTCAACATCAGCGACATATTCGCCATGAATGGAACGCCACGCCAATTGATTGTCAGCATTGCTTTGGGCAAACGGTTTACGGTAGAAGACCTTGATGCTTTCTATATAGGAATGCGTGAAGCCTGCAACAAATGGGACATTGACATCGTTGGTGGCGACACCACATCTTCCAGAACGGGCTTAGCTATCAGTATAACCTGTGTAGGTGAGGCTCCGAAAGAATTGATTACCTATCGTAATGGTGCGAAGGAAACAGATCTTATTTGTGTCAGTGGTGACCTTGGTGCAGCATATATGGGATTGCAAATTCTTGAACGAGAGAAAGCTGTCTACTATTCACAAATTGACGACTATAATAAAAAGGTACGCGAGGCACAGGCTCATAAAGATGAAGCTAAACTCAAAGCGTTACGTGAACAGCGTCAAACCGTGGAGGATTTCCAGCCTGACTTTGCCGGGAAAGAATACCTGCTTGACCGTCAGTTAAAACCTGAAGCAAGGGGAGACATCATCGAAAAGCTGCGCGAAGCCAATATCAAACCTACTGCCATGATGGATATTTCAGATGGATTGAGCAGTGAACTGATGCACATCTGCAAACAAAGCCAATGTGGTTGCCGTGTCTATGAGAAAGAAATCCCTATTGACTATCAGACGGCTGTCACTGCAGAACAATTCAACATGAACCTCACTACCTGCGCACTCAACGGAGGAGAAGACTACGAACTGCTTTTCACGGTTCCTATCGGAGACCATGAGAAGATCAAGAACATAGGAGGTATTCGGCAGATAGGCTATATTACAAAGGAAAATCTCGGTTGCATGCTCGTCACACGTGACAACAACGAGTTTGAACTTCAGGCACAAGGCTGGAATCCACTGCGCGATGAAAAGTAAATAACAACGGCTTGGATATAAAGAAAACACAATGATTTTATGGGTAATGATCCCGCATGTAGTTATGTTAATAAATACAAACTGCAAGTATTTTCTTTATATCCACTGCTTGTTTTCGATAAATATTTCCTACCTTTGCACGCGCAAATAAGCGACATGGTGCCATAGCTCAGTTGGTAGAGCAAAGGACTGAAAATCCTTGTGTCCCCGGTTCGATTCCTGGTGGTACCACATATTAAGCAGTCAGAGATGACTGCTTTCATTGTTTTTACACCCCTTATATAATATAACAGGAGAGCAAAGAACAACTATCCTTACTCTCCTATCCTCGAAGATAACCATGGCTCATTAGCCAACAGCTTATCTATTATTCACTATATTGAGCTTCAAATTTGTTCTCCGGCATATTCCATTCGTTTCCCTAAGACCGTACAGACAATCATCTTAATATCTTTTATGAATGAATAATGATGAAGATAATAGCGGTTAAGCCGAACTTTATCGGGATAAATTACATTGTCATTATATTCTTGCACTGTTGTAATACCCATTGGGAGTTCGCTTCTCCCCTTTTGTAATGCTTCATCAACAGCTTCCAAAATATCCTCTTCATTGCGATATTTCAAACTGGCAGGGCCTGTAATACCTGGGCGTAAGAGCAGAACCTCACGGTCTTCACCCTGCAATTGGTCTGCATAGCCCGGCACATCTGGCCGTGGACCAACAAAACTCATATCGCCTTTCAACACATTCCACAATTCAGGTAACTCATCAAGTTTATATCTCCGGAGTTTTTCTCCTAATGGTGTAATTCGACTTTGTTCTTGAGAAGCAATAGAAGTTGCTTCAGAATTGCGACTTGCAACAGATGCTTCAGCTTTTACTGTCATTGTCCTGAACTTATAAACCGTGAAAATCCTACCATAACGACCAACGCGTTGCTGGCAGAATAATATAGGCCCAGGCATCTTCCATTTGATAAGTAAGGCCACTATCAATAGGAGTGGACTAAGAGAAATTAAGCCAATTAATGAAATTAATTTATCAAATAACCATTTAAGTCCCATGTAGTTATTTTATGGGTTCAACTTTTTGTTTTTTACTAACTTAATAAAATAATAAAGAAACTCTCCAAGTATAGCTTTCTTATCTTCTCTTCGATAATCATCGAAAGCATTAAAATTCCAACTCAATATTTGTCTAAACTCCTTAAATGTCAGAGAACAACGAATAATTTTTCCAATAAGGGTAATTATGTCTCCAAGTATCCATTTCGTTTTCACTCCCATACGTGGGGAAATTGTTTTACTATACTCCCCTGTTGTAAAGAGTGAATATAGAATATAAGGAATATCAAAGCCACCAGCCATTGGTGTTGCTAAACCTCCTGTAAATCGGGGATTAACTTCTATAAATACAGCATCGTTTGTTTGTTCATTCACTTTGAAGTCTATACCACAAACGCCCCTATAATCAACTTTATCTAAAATCAACTTAGAATATAGTTCCAGCTCTGGCTTTTCAACTAAGATTCTCTGAGTTGTTGTGCCCCCCCCATCAGTTTTCGTAACCAAAGCTCTATAAGTACAAGCTTGAAAAAAGCTATCGTATCTAACACAATCAACACTATAATCTCTACCAGAGAAAAAATCCTCTACTAAAATATCTTTTTTATTGAATTTCAATAAAAGTTTCTTTGCCTCTTCATAATCTTTAGGGAAGAAGACTCCCTTAGAAGAATTGCCAAATTTCGTTTTAATTACAATTGGATATATAGCATTTTTTATGTCAGCTATAAAATGGGGGACAGGTACACCAACAGAGTCTGCTAAAAGTGTTGCTTTATACTTATCAGATAACAGTATCTGTTTCTCATAAGTTTCCATTGTATATAGAACATCTTTGGGAAGTTCAGCTATATGCTTGGCAATTATCAAGGCCTCATCATGGGTAGGCATAAGGACTTTAGGCGAATACTTTATTAGTGCACTCTTCAAATCCTCTATAAATCCTTGCTCATCTTTTATAAAATCGCGATAAACAAAGTTATCCACACTAAATTTAGAAAGACTACAAATATTGTATGTGGATGTATCACCAACGACAACCTTTAATCCTCTATCAAAAAGACTGCGAATTATATTATATCCAACTCGATTCCAGCAATATGTTACAATAACATCACATTTCATTGTTTATTACTTCTTAAACTTTCTATATTCTTGTAAAGTAGCCTCCCATACAGCTTTTTGTTGGTATCTGTCAATAATTATCTTACGAGAGCATGAAGCCATATTCTTTACTGTTTCTTTGTTATCTAAGCACCAATTCATTGCCTCATACAAAGCCTCCGCATTCCTTGGAGAGAATATTTTCCCATTAACATTTTCTTGGATAATTTCATTGCATCCATTAATATCTGTGACAATTGCAGGAAGCCCCATTGCACCTGCTTGTAAAACAACATTAGGAAAGCCTTCCCGATAACTTGGAAATACTAACACATCTGCCGCGATAAAAAAAGGACGAACATCATTTTGATAACCAACAAAAAGAATATTTGTATCTGTGCGTAGAAACTCTTCATTACCAAAATCAAGAGGGTCCAATTCCGTTTCAAAACGACCTACAAGAAGTAACTTAACATTTCTCTTTTCGTTTTTAAATCGTTTCATACAAGAAACTATTTCATTTATACCCTTATCACGCACTATACGCCCAATAAAGATAAAAACAAATTCATCATCCTTTAGACCCAAGTCATTACGAATATCATTTCGATTACCCGTATATAATTTCCCCTCTATTCTATTCCTATAATTAAATAACTCGGGATTGAAGAAATCCGTATCAATACCATTTATATTCCCATTTAAAATTACATTTAATTCCTTTTTTGTAATTCCATCTTTTTGTAATGTTTCTTTTATCCCTTTTCCCTCTGGAATAACTTTATTGGCAAATTTACATGTTATAATTTCCATACTGCTCAATATTTGCCTCAAAATCCCATATGAACCTTGATAACGTAACCCTGTAACTGTATAAATACGAAAAGGAACTCGTGCAAAGTATGCAGCAATCATAGACAGCAAACTACCTTTCGGGGTATTGGCATGCACGCACCAAGGTTTTTCTTTACGGAACAACCTGTATAGAAACCACAAAGCTCTTATATCTTTTATTAAGCTTATCGGCCTTTCTAAAGGAGCATCAATAACCCGTATTCCCTCACGCTTCCCGACTTCCTCTAATACGCCTGTATCTTTTGCAACGCCAACAACTTCAAAATATTGATTTAAGTATTTCAGCTGACCTTTCAGCAGACCATCTAAAGAGATATCTGCTGTTGTTACTCTAAATAACTTTTTTCTACAGGTATTTTCCAATGTTCTTGTATGTTATAAAAATCATGATATACCGACAATACGCTTATACATTCTTTCGTAAGCCATTATCATCTTGTCAATATCAAATTGTTTTGCCCTCTCATAACAGGCATCTGCTACTTGCTGATAATATTGGCTATCCTTACTTAAATGATCAATCTCGGCAGCTAACCCACGAGCATCCCCGTGTTCAAAAAGAATACCATAGCCTTCTGTCACTTCTCTTAAACCATTCACCTTACTTGCGATGAAAGGCTTATGTGCACTCATACCTTCAATATTCGACAATGATAATCCTTCCCAATGGCTCGACATCACAATCATATCCGCAGCTCTGAGCACATTCGGTATATCCGTACGTAGGCCCAGAAATCTCACTCTGCCACCAATACCAAGTGTATCAGCCAAATGCTTTACAATATTTTGGCGTACGCCAATACCTGCAAACCATACTTCAAACTCATTCCTATCCAATAAACTCAAAGCCTTAACGACAGTATCTTGATCCTTTGCCTCTCTAAACCCTGCAACCATCAAGATCGCCTTCCTATGCTCTTTCAAAGACAACAATTCTGCATCGGGAGTTGCCTCACTGATACTCTTTACATCTATACCATTATTAATCGTAGAGATACGATGATATCGATTGGAAGATTTATCTAACCATCTCCCCCCGATATACTCCCGTAACTTCTTTTCTGCAACTTTACTGATACAGGCCACATGAGCATATTGTCCATACATCCAACCCTCTATAGGAGCATACCACTTCCAATCGCGTTTGCGATCGGAAGTGGTATGCTCGGTGGAGACAAGCTCCACCGAGCATAACACTTTAGCAACAGCAGCAAAAAGCTGTGGGGAAGAATTATGTGTATGAACGATATCATATCCTCGCATTATCTTTATCAAATTCAAGATATATAAAGGATTATAAACTCCACGCCCCAATGCATATATCTTTGTCTGTGGACTCTCTCGCCTTAACCTTTGCATCAATGGAGTTTCCACACCATTAAAGACACATAAATCCACGATATGCCCTAAGGACTGCAATCTTGGAATCATATTAACGATCAACATCTCTGCTCCTCCCATTTCCAAAGACGTAACGACTTGCAGTATTCTCATCATTCTCTATCCGACATTATATCTAACACACATTCATTAGAGCCCCCATTCTGTATAATCTAAAACAAATTTCATCTCATAAATTTAATTATTGCTGTACGGTAGAAACAAATTGAATGTCTGCAATCCGTTGGTCTATGGGCAATACGAGAACTTTTACTCTGTAGGGGCTTGTATTTCACCAAGTATTAGAAAAAGGTGTCATCGGCTCGTCCTGACATTGGAAACCTCGGAAAACGGAAAAATAGGACTTCGGGGTATCCCGAGAGACCGAAATTCAGAAAAACAATGTTTCGGGATGCCCCGACGAGTGGTTTTTTGTGAAAATGAGCCGTCGGGGAGTCCCGAAGCCTCAAAATCTGAAAAAATAAGCTTTCGGGGAGTCCCGAAGCTCGAAAAATCTGAAAAACAGGTTTTCGGGGAGTCCCGAAACATATTTATCACTTATTAAATTACAGACTTATGAAAATCAGAACCATCCAAAAAGACAGGAGGGTGCGCCAAAGTTTTACTTTCTGACATACACCTGGACTTTTATACGCGGAAAAAGATTTACCGGACAGCAATAAAATTTAATAGAAATCGCTTCTTGAGACCACGAGCTAAAACGTCTTTTCCATGCTGCATATCCTTTCTATCTAATCCTGCTCTTAATATATAGCTTCTACTTTTTCAAATAATCGTTTTATCACTGCTTGCGGTGATAACCATTCTTCATAATAGGCTCGAGCTCCCTGTTCTAATTTCCTTCGATATACATCGTCAGAATTTATTTTCACTACAGCATCATATATCTCATCTATAGAAGCTACAAAGTGTATATTCTTACCATGTACCAACTCCTCTGGCATCTCACGTTTCAGAGGAGTTGAGATGATAGCCTTCCCCATACAAAGATATTCTGCAAGTTTCCATCCATGACACTCGCAAACAGAGGGAGTATTAAAAACAAAAGCACTCTCTTTCGTCTTTTTAATATAATCATCTATAGAAAGACGACTTTCATAAATAAAATCTTTATATTTCTCCTTGTATTTAGGATAGTCAGGCATTTCCTCTAAGACGGCGGTGCCATTCACATAAAACAAACCTCCTTCTATCTCGACACCTGCCCTTTTACAAGCTTTCAAGAATTCTCCACGATACATATTTGTATCTGTTGCTGCAAACTTATTATACCACAATGTAGATGCATGAAAGATATAATTATTTCTTACCAAAGAAGGAGTTTCATAAAATAAAAGTTTACGCCGCCTAACATTCGTATATAAGTAATCCCGAAGGAATATTCGCAAAGGAATCTGCATAAACCGAAATCCTTTATAAAAATGCCATAACCCTTTTATGAATAAAGAAGACATAGTATAAAGGGATATACCAAATCTAGGACCGATTGCCAACAACTTTGCACAAGATTTTACCTGATCTGTCGTTGGGTTAACTTTAGCATATATATCACACCATTCATATCTAACCTTATCAATATGGGCAATATCCCCAAAGTCTATAATAATCTTATACTGATTATCGAGTAAGAAGGCCATCCCACAATTATACTCATACAGATCCTTGTATGATAACTCTATAAAAGGTCTTATATCATATTTAATTCTAACATTCCCCTCCAGCTGCAGTATACCATACAAGTAATAAGAAGAATAATTGAATTTTATTCTCGGATCAATTGTAATAATCATATTTTTATGAAGTTTTGCTTAAAACGGATATAATTCAAAAGAGCTTTCAATCTATACTTAATTGGAATATTCAACTGCATCATTTCTTTATAACACAAACAAGTGGCCTTTGGGCTATTGCGTCGTATTTCCGTTATTCGTGATGTCAATCCATCATCAAGATAGTCACGATAATAAATTATCTGTTCAAACACCTTTAATTTATATTTACATGCTATTCTATTCCAAACTAAGGCCTCGGGTACAAAACGTTCATCTTCATATTCTGGAAACGGATATTCGCGTAAGATCTCTGTTCTATAAACCTCACACATATCTCCTTTCACACCATATTTATATCGTAAATCTATTGTTGAACTAATAATATTCAGACGTGGAGTTCCTATTACTTCTCCATTTCGATGAGCCATGTAACCACAAAGACCACCCAATACCTTTTTACACTTAACATGATTCCACTGCAAAGCTACGGTATTCAAAGAATTATCGGGTAATTCATCATCCGAATCGAGTATCATAGTCAACTCTCCTCTTGCCAGCTTCACTCCCATATTTATTGCTGTATGTTTTCCTCCATTCACTTTTCTGTAATAACGAATAGGAAATCCTCCTACATTTTGGCTTCTTTGATATATTGACAAAAGTTTTATAGTGTCATCTGTTGACCCATCATCAATTATTAACCATTCAAAATCGTGATAGTGCTGCCTGCAAAGACTTTGATATATACAAGGCAAAAGTGATGCCCTATTAAATGTAGGAGTTAATACAGTTATCAACATGTTAAGAAAGTACTACTTTTTAAAGGACAGCTATCAAATAGTTAAGATACTACTACTCGAATAGATTATAAAACTTATCTCTATCATACAGCGTATCATATTCATATTGTTCATATACAGGGTCATTAGCTCTGTGCCCATTAGAAAAGAATGATTTATAAGGATATAATAGAATACCCCAAATAATAAGAATTCTAAAATAGAGGAAAATAGAAACTAATAAAGACAACGATGCAACATCTTTAGTCTGTTTCTTCTGAGACATGTTGGAAAGTAATGCTATTACGCCGATAATCGAATACCATGCGATACGTCCACCATCCGTAGAGCGACAAAACAGCAGGAGAATGGCACAAAACATGATATAGATATTCTGCAATAATAGACTACTCTTATCATTTTCAATAGCACTATAGTTTTTCAACAACACATAAAGGAACAAGACTGCTTCAGCAATATATTCAAATCTAATCTTCCCTGTAGCCGAATCTGCATACATAAGCGCCTTTGACGATGCTGTCTCTACCACATCTCCATAAAAAAGAAATAATTTTGAGGGCAATCCTGTTATCCCTATGAGAAATACTATAATCATAAAGTTTCTAATTTGCTGAGGACTGTATTTACGCAAAGGTAAAAACCATAAGATAGCAAAATAAATGGCAGAATTATGAATTAAGGCGGCAACAATAACCAAGATGAAGAATGGAAACCTCTTTTGCTGTATAGCATAGGGAAGAGATAACCAGCATACACTTGCAGCAAGTGCTTGTCGCATATAAGCAAACGTAAAGAAAAAGAGCAGTGCCTCGAACAGCATTAATCCAAAGAATGGATTTTTCACATTCTTATAAATAGAAAATGCAAACAGTGTATACATCAGCATCGTTGTAATGAAGATGAAGATATATCTATTTATTGTAAATCTTCCAATAGCAGCCATAACAAAGCCAAAAACTGGTTCATGATTGAAATGTAATTGAAAAGAATCATTAAAAATGCCCTCTCCTGCTCGTATTCTCTCTGCATAAGCTGTAAAAGCATCTGAATAGATATAACGGTCATAACCACCTAACATATCAGAGCAAGCAACAAATAGCCCCAACATCATAGCCACAGAGAAGAAAAAAAATGGAGAAACATGTTTGCCCTCTCTATTATAAGAAAAAGCCAGAACTGCGGTTATCAAGAAGATCAGTATATATATATACATATTTTAATTTTTAAATTATCTAAAGGAGGTCTTTATTAAATTCTGCTTTATCAACTTCTTAAAAACAAACAGGCCTTCTATCAGAATATTACATAAATCATCCAAATCAACATAATTCCACTAACCGTATCAACGCCCACCAACCGTTCTTTCATCTCTAATACTGATTACCAAATAGGAAAAAGTTCATAATCTTACCGCGCTTCAACACTTGTATGAGAAAAAAACATATAAGTACTGAAAACAAACCGATACATGGCACTATAAAGAAATCTAACTGCCAATCGGAAATCAAAGTTTTATTTACATGAATATAATTTGCAAATATCCTTTGAAGAACTATAGACTGCAATCCATAAATTCCCAAGGTATATGTACCTATTTCGGCTAAGCTATTGATAAGCCAAGTCTGTTCTTTCAACCACTTACACACATAGTAAGTACAACCAATCAGCGACAAAGAACCGGACAAGCCCGTGATATATTGCCGTGGAAGCTGCAAAGGATGATGAAAGAGCACTTCATAAGTAAGCACTTGTGGAACTATATGATCGCATAATAAAACAAATATAAGCAAAGAACTTATTGTCACTATCAAGCGATATCTTTCATAGGCTTTGGAATATGACCTGAGGAAAAATCCTGTCCAAAAGAATATCAACATCCAGTTAAACTGCAGGAAATATCCATGAGGAAACAATAATGCAAAAACTATTGAACCGATTGCGGTTACGAAATCATTCTTTCCTATACGCTTTGCAATATAAGTAAAGACAAAACAGCAAAACAATGTTTTCAGAAACCACATTCCACCAATCAATTCCGACTTTACTATTATCGAAAGATTAGGAACCTTCATAAAATAACAGACAAATATAGTCAATAAAGTGATAGAAGCGGCAGGAACTAATAGTTGAATGGTCTTTTGTTTCAGGAAGACCAAGAATGTTTTCTGAAACGAATTCAAAGAGAAATACCCACACAGCAACATAAACAACGGCATGTGGAAAGAATATATCCAACGATTTAGAATTGAGGGAGAATCCATAGTTGCCAATCTATAAGAATGCCCAATGCATACCATCCAAATAGCAAGAAACTTAACCGTATCGAGATAAACAACTCGTTTGGATTTTCCTTTAACCATTCTTAAAGCTTTATTTCCTCGTAAGGAGCATTGTTCAACATGGCAGCCCGACGTGGGAAACCACTTCTGAACAACCGTTTATCTGTCATTTGATACACCTTCTTCGCATAACTCAACATAAAATAGTCTATAAAAGATTTCATATAAGCATCTTGACTCGCGTCAAAGGTGAAGCCCATGTGGACAACCATACCGGGAATAACATAGACATAATCAAGCACAGAAAGTCGGTCTAAGAACGTCTTACTGTCACTGGTCACCAAGACATGCTCATCAGGATATTTCGAATGCAGCTTCTTAACACCTTTTATACATTTAAGAATATAACCCTCTCTCTCCCGCTCCGGCAAGATTTCTCCGCCTTCCTTAAAATCTCCCAACAACTGTCTGAACCGAAAAGTCAATGAGATATATTGCTTTTTCCCTCCCAACTGGCCAAGATGATAATCAATATGCCTTTGCAGTTGTTCAGAAGGTTGAAAGAGTTCGTTGAATAAAACACTGAATTTCTTATCCGCAATTGCCATATTTGAGTAGATATGAATTTGCTGATAAGGCTTTCTCAAATAGTAACGAAGAATGGTTCTTTGTGCAAATAGTTGCAAACAGTTACGAAGATTATGATGATAAGTCAGAAGCGTGCAAGGATAAACCTCCTCCGTATTCCAACAGATATCTTTCTCATCAATCTGCCAATCATACAGATTAGGCACTAAATAATCCTGCAAATGCAAGGGTTCAAAGACTATCTTAAAAGGCAGATTCCGGCGTTTACATTCTGCATAAACAGAGGTAATACCTCTGAGACGATCAGACAATCCACCGGAGAATGTCGTTTCCGGCTGCACCATGTAAATGATAGTCTTTCTGTCTTTGGCTCTACTTTTTCCCGTTTTCTTACGATGATACAAAGGCAGCAGCAATTGACGCCTGCACATATAATTATGACGTAATATTGGGGTAAAATATAAAAGAGGCAGAAAAAAATTGAATATCTTCTCTAACATCAATCTTACTGTTTAACAAAATCCATCAAATCCATCCATATAATTACATATAGTAAATTATATATGATAAGTTCTTAAAAATATTTACAATCTCTTTCACAAAACTCGCACATTTCAAATAAGACTCTACCTCGCCCTAAATAAGTGCTGTTTTCCACGAGTTCGCAACTCATTGATTATTAAAACATTAGAAACACTCACATAAAAACATGACATAAAATCACGTGAAAAAGCACTGTAATCTGCATTGAGTTACGGGGCAATCTCTATGATTTTATCACACATTCTGACTCAATTGCCCCTGTCATCTGCATCAAGTTACGGCGTATAATGCCTCAAAATCAGTGGATGTCACAGCCAAATCGTAAAATCATTCCCCATTTTTCATCTTTTATATTCTATAAGGCAGCATGCTGAAATGTTAAAATTCGGATAATAATACTTACAAAACCGACACGTTAAAGCAATCTTAAAGGTCGTTTTGTATCTTGAAAATGAAGCTGTTCTATGGTTTAGATGCGACTTATAATCATCTGTAAACCTCAGAGAGACAGACCTAAGTCTCTACTTAAATATCCGATACAACTTAATCAACAGAAGATAAATCTTCTCATGATTGGCAAGCCTCAAGAACAAATCAGCTTTCCTACGCCCTGTTTTCCCAACCGGATAAACCCCTTTCTCCCTGAATATCTTGATATCGTTTTTTATCTCCTCCATGGTATAATCAATCGGGAAGAGACTGTAGAGATAGCCGGCTGCAGAGAAATTCATCCATTGCTCATAGGCTCTGCTATAGGATTGGTCACGATGACTATCTATAAACCTCTTGAAATTACAAATGGTTTCCCGGGAGTCGGCCACATTCCTTCTTGTATGTTCTGCATGCGCTTCTCGCATCACGGAATTTTCATTGTCATCGCAATAGACATATGCCTGCAGCGTAATCTGCTTGATATTTTCCAATAATGGATAGACCTGCATCAGGAAAAACCAGTCTTCTTGAGAATATCTTTGGGGGTCAAAACGGATATGGGCGTCTTCAATGACACTCCGTCTTATTATCTTCGTCCAAAGATAACCATTGATATATCCTTTTTGTATATATTCGGTGGCACTCCCTTCAAAAGGCGTAAACACACCGCCATTATATGAAACGCTCAACAAATCTATCGTGCTGTTCAGCTCCGAAAAAATGTGCCGAAGAGCGCCTTCGGCAATATAATCATCCGAATCGACAAACCAGATGAACTCTCCGCAAGCCTTATCTAAAAGATAATTCCGGGCTGCCCCCACACCTTCGTTATGCTTAGAAAACACCCTGATGTCATTCCACTTCTCAGCAAATTCATTGGCACATTGCAATGTAGTGTCTGTGGAACCATCATCTACAATGACGATTTCAATATCATCCTCTACTTGACTTAATATTGAATTCAGACATCGGGGAAGCCAACGTTCTACGTTGTAAGCAGGGATTAATATCGAAAGTTTTTTCATGCAACTACAGACTTTATTACGCTTATCATCAATAAAGATTTTAATTCTTCCTTGAATTCCTTACGAACTTACCAATTGATTATAAAGTTCAATCCACTCGGCAGCAATATTTTCAAGCTTAAACCTTTGGGATAACTCTAATGAACGTTGTCCCATTTTCTGTCGTAAAGACTTATCAGCCATTAACTGCATGACACGATTAGCCATGGCATCAATATTACCAACTGGGCTGACTAAAAATCCATTTCCTCCATGCTCAACAATCTCACTCGGTCCACTGGGACAATCAAATGAAACGATTGGCAAGCCACATGCGCTTGCTTCTATGAGAACCAAGGGGAAGCCCTCTGCTCGTGATGACGAAACAATAAAAGAATGGTTCTGATATTCTTTAACAATATTAGAAGAAACTCCTTGTAAATGTAAAACATGAGATAACCCATTATCTTTAATTTGTACTTCTAACTCTTTTCGTAAAGGGCCATCTCCATATATATCTAATTTCCAATCAGGATACTCTTTATAAATTTGTTTCCATGCCTTTATTAAATAGTCAAAGCCTTTCTGGTAATCTAACCGTCCAACAGCTATAACACGCTTGCTTTTGCATTCAGATGAACCATCAACGAATATTGTCACTGGATTATAAATAGTGACAACCTTGTTAGTATATCGGAGCCATCTACGTAGATCCGTTTTAGATAACACTACGATTTTATCATATTTCCTTGCATAATATATCCTTCTCAGAGTTATAAGGTTAGCAATAAATCTAGATTTTATGTCTTTGCCTTTAATCCATGTGGTTTTAGCAATATCTATAGCAAAATGAAACCAAACAATCTTTTTACTTCCATCATGAATTTTAGGTAGGAAATCTAAATCTAATCCTCCTAATGATGTTACAACATCAAAATGTTCCGAAAACAAAAACTCCTTTAGACGCATCCAATATGCCTTTTTCACAGGAGCATAAAAAGTAAAACCACTAACATTAGGTACTACAACACCTAAATCAAAAGAATGCACTTTATTGTCTAACCGATAAAAGTAAGGTCTATCCTTTTGAAAAGCTGTTATAATGTACACCGTATAGCTTTGAGATAAATGATTAGCAATGGTGGTGAGTATCCTCTCCATACCACCTGAATTATACATGGAATCTATGGTAAATGCTATTTTCACAATCTATTACGGAATTTAATGAGAAAATCAAACCATCGATAAGAAAATAACAATTTAGCCACCTTGTCCATTTTTCTTGATCTTGTTCTTCCATGTATTGGGATTAAGCCTAATTCTTTTGTCTTTTGTGAAATCTGTATTATAGAAGAAAAAGCAATATGATTTCTCAACTTCATCAACTGTAGAAACACAGAAACTACTAATGAATTTGATAATTGACAGAAATATTCTGCCAAAGCTGGAGACAAAGTATACTTATTTTCCAAATGTTTATAGCTATGTGCTATAACCAAATCTGAAAGGATTGATTTACACTTCTTATCATCATCCATCAGTCTATCTGTAGATATAGGATTCCAATAATACATATAGGTAACTATGTTAGTAAATTCTATTTCTGTGGCTACAGCAAAGCATCTTAAATTCATTTCAATATCTTCATGAATTATATTTGGTAAAAAGCTGATAGAATTCTTCTTTAAGAATTTTGCTAAATAAAATTTAGACCATACAGATGCCGGAAGATAGTTATCTAATAGTAATTTTTCTCCTATATATTTTTCTCCTATAGCATATTTATATTTGGGTTGACATATACATTCTCCATTACAGTTCATAGCAGTATTACGACTTACCAAGATCTCTGGAGAATGGCCCATAAGAATATTACAAATATCTTTCAAAACATTGGGATGAAAATAATCATCTATATCTAGAAAGGTTATATACTTCCCTTTTGCTATACTCATTCCAAAATTTCGTGCAGTACCTTGTCCACTATTAGGTTGATCTAATACAATAATATGACTATACTCCCGAGAGAGAGTATTACAAATATCTAATGATTTATCTTGTGATCCATCATTTATCAATATAATTTCATATAAATCTTCACTTAATTCCTGTGATAGAATGGACTTAATACATCTCAAAATATATTTCTCTCCATTAAAAATAGGAATAATAATAGAGAGGAATAGGGATTCTACTTTTATTAAGCTTTCCATGAGTAACCTCTCTTTATTATTTTAGCAGGTACACCTCCTATAAGACAATGTTCCTCACTAAATTTACCTGTAACTAAAGTTCCTTGAGCAACAACACACTCAGAAGCCACTTCTGTATTCTTTGCAACAATAATATTTGTTGTTAGCCACACATGCCGACCTATCACAATAGTTCCTTCCAGAGGGCGCTTCGCTCCACTGTCAAAAGTATAATGTCCATCTGAAGTGTTTAACATGATGTTCCATCCCCACATATTATTATCTCCAACCTTAATCGAAGAAGTACACCTAATGAAACAATCCCCATTGCAAAAGAAATTACATCCTAACTCAACATTACCATTATCAATGATTAAACGGCTTCCTTTTGCCAAGGTTGTCAACCCTGAAATAATCAATTTTCCAGTTTCTGATATACTTAAAATCGATTGACAATTAGACTGCCCTATTGTACCATTAAATCCTATGATGAGACGTGCAGTATCATTCTTCAAGACTATTCCACCTCTATGTATCTTTTTTACCCTTACACAAGGATGTATCAAGACAGGTCTCCTTACAGCTACCAGAAAGGGGAAAATCCGAAAACAAAATATTAAAGAGTATATATTATAGAATACTAACTGAAAGATATTCATAGAAAAGAAAAAAAGCTATTCATAACTCCGACGTATCAATATTTTTCTTGCTTATCAAAACTTCACACTTAGATATTAGACAAGATAACATGCTACCATTAATGTAAACTAATAATCTTTTATATTCAGTGTTGGAAGTCTCTACATATGCAGTTTTATTTCTGCATATGTAACTTTTTCAAAATGTATTTTTTACAAACAGTCTTTGTGGTAATATCCAAAATGTACTTATAAGAGACTAAGCACGTATAAATAGTACAAACAAACAGAGTAATAAATAATTTTACCCAAGCATCAACAGGACACAATGCTATTCCCCATGCTACAATCCCTGTAGATAAGCATAAAGCCATTATTGGAAGTATTGAAGAAAAAACAAACTTATAAACTTCAAATTCTTCCAAATTCTTCTTCAAAACAAAAAGATAAACTATTGTTGAAATTGGCGATAATAAAAGGTTTATAGCATAGGTAAGAATATAGGAATCCGTAAATCTCAGAACCAAATAGAAAATTCCAATAAAAGCAATATACATAATTCCTAAGATAATATTAAGTTTCTTAATATGTCCTGTTGCCGAAATTCCAAAACTAAGGAAAGGATTGAACCCATTAAAAATATTGGTAAGTAGCAGGACTTGACATATTTCAACTGCTCCCTTAGGAACATTATCCAGCCACAGATTCATCAATAAATCAAGGTTAAAATAGACTGGAACAATACTTAACAGGGACACAATGACCATAAATTTAGTTCCTACCTGTATTAAATAATTAAAACGGGAATAATTCCCCACCGCATACTCTTTTATAATTTGCGGACGAAAAGCTATCGTTATATTTCCTGTAAAAGCAGATAGAATTCCTTGAACCTGACCAGCTATTCCCGCAGCTGCATTCAATAATGTTCCAAAAAAACGATTTAAAAGCACATTCAGACCTTGTTGCATAAAAGTATTAGTAACACTACCAAACATACTCCAGAAAGAAAAGGCCATCATCTGCTTGAACAACTTCTTCTTAAAAGTTAGAAGAAGAGTGCACTCTTCAAAATTTTTCTTACAGTAATACCGATAATAAAGCAAAAATGCAATAGATAATACAACATAGAGTACACTATATAAAATTAAATGATCAATAATAGTAGTTATAAGAACGACAAAGGCTATTCCTAATTTTAGGACAGCATTGAGAATTTGCAAATAGGCAAAAGTTCCCATCTTCTCATGAGAATTTATGGAAGCATCATAAGGGACCTGCGTTATACTTAATGCCGTACTTACAACTGCAGACTGAAAGACCCAATTAGCAGCCACCATGCGGTCTAAAGGAATAACAAGCTGTGTATTAACAAACCACAACCCCAATGTTTCCGCTATCAGTAGAAAAACTATAGCCAGAATAAGATGGATATAATAAGCTGTGGAGAATGCTGTCTGAAGGACAATAGGGGTATCTTTTCCTAAAGAATATGTCAAAAAACGAGAGGTTGCATTTCCTAATGACCCAGTCAGAACATTAATCATTACAATTACACCGCCAACGACGTTATAAATGCCATAATCAGATACACCTAATGCCTTTAAGACTATTCGGGAACTATAAAAGCTAATTGCTAATGTAAAAAACATGCGAACATATAACATAGTCGCATTCTTAGCAATCAATTTGTTACCTGACATTTCTTGTGACATTTTTATTGCCTTATTTACTGCAAGTGAAGATACCCTTAAAAGTGTCCATACACGTATTTCCCTATAAGATTACTTTGCTTTAATAGTTTTCCTAAATATATGCATAAGAGAGAGATACCAGAGGCAAATACAACCAACATAACACTTTCGATCAATATATTCCCTGTACTCTTAAACCACAAAGCAAGTCCACGAAGGTTGATGATAAGGAAGAAAAAATAGTGCAAAACATAAACATCCAAAGAATTTTTCCCTATAAATGCCAAAACTTTCTCTATATAAGAATCATCTTTTTCTCTCTTTTTGAACACATATAAAATAACAATAAGAATAAGTATTATCAGTATCTGAATGAAATGATTGAATACACCTTCGTGAAACATAACATATACCGGGATAAATGATAATAAAGCAATCGTAAATAACCAATTATTATTCACCAACCATTCCATCCAATTATATTTCCTGGCAAAATACCCGAGTATGAAAAAAGGATAATTTGCCCGACACAATCCCAAACTTAATAAATCCACAGAATTTGAAGGCAGATGTTTAACTGCTATAGATAAAATAAAGTAGATTACAAATGGAATAATAAATTCAAACCATTTATTCTTGGCTGATTTCTGCAAAGTAAGCAAACAATAGAACATTGCAAGCACCATCAAATACCAATAACCATTCTTAAACTCATTAATAAGAGCACTTTCTATTGTCCCGTTGCTCACATAGGTATATATCCCTCCAAAGAACAAGAAAGGAAGTAAGAAACTATAACACTTCTTAGCTAATTTCTTACAATTTGGGAGAGTATGGATTACAAAACCTGATAAGAACATGAACAAAGGCATGTGAAACGTATTCACAAAAGCCAAATTGATATCCTGCACAGCAATATCCCAAATGTCATACATCGTGAAACATACGATATGTCCCAATACGACACATAGCATCGCAAAGCCTTTTAATCGGTCAATATATTCGAAATGTAATGTCATACTTCAATTATATGAATCTAAAAGAAAAATTATGTGTCTCTCTATGTTCTGCATCAGGAACAGTTTTCCAATCACCATACATGGTTTTCAAATATTCATCTACATTATTAGGTACCAGAAAGAATTTTAGCTCAGTTTAATTCTTCCATGACAAGTTAGCCTCCTACACCAACCAAAGATAGTACAAACGAGCTGCTGAGAAAAAGGAATATCAGGAACTCCAAGCAGCTATACTCTGAATTATTTTAGCTTTGAGCATAATAATAATTTTGCCGTACATACAGACCTCTATCCAAAAAGTAATTTTAAATGGTTCTTTTCCGTTAAATTATTCATATGTTTCGAAGCCCTTTACAACAGAGATAACTTGATTATAAATAACAGTTTCATAACCTATCTATTGAATCTAAGAGTATCATAATTAAGATCACCATTAATTTTCCTAATTTTGGCTTTATACTTATCACTAAGAATACAACGATCCTCTATATAATATTTGCTACTGACAAAGCCCAACTTAAACAGTACTTGACATATATTATCTGAACAGAGAGGTTTATTAGTACAACTTGGTATATTACACAATAAATCTACATTCTTACGTTTAAATTTGTCAGAACACCATATAATCATTGGAATATCATATTGATATTTTACAAAGTCCGAACACACTCGTCCTCCAACTCTGCCTTGTGAATCCCTATAATCATAAACTTCTTCACCATGATCTGACAGATATACCAAAACCGTGTTAGTATTATTAAAATAATCAAATAGGTCTTTTAATATAAAATCATTGTAACGAGTTGCATTATCATAATTGGCAATAGATTGTTTTTTCTCATCGTTTATGTATTTCTGTATTGCTTTTATATCCGAAATCTTAAAATAATTCCATTTCCGATTATTAGGGAATCGTTCTTTAGCATTTATATGTTGTCCCATTAGGTGGAAAATAAATAAATTGTGCTTATTCAGTTTTTGCTTCACAATGTTTTTCTTAAAATCTTCAATAAGTTCAGCATCATAAAGAAAACTCTTTTTGTTTGTTTTCGTATAAGCAAGTTTTTGTATAACCGGCTGGTAAAGAAGGGTATTAAGTGCAAAGGAAGCACCCGTCCCATCATAAACATTCTTTTGGTTGTCCCAAAAGAAGACCTTATATCCTGCATTTTTAAATATTGCAGGGAAATAAGGAAAATCATACCATTTTTCCCCATCAGAGAGACTATTAGTACTCATCATGTTTCTTATTGCAGCACTCGTATAATTATAAGGTGACATCACATTATTGAATACAAACAAATTCCCCCTATCCCGCTCTTTTTGCATATTAGGAGTAGTTTGTAAGTAATAACCATACACACTCGAATGATATTTTATAAACGACTCTCCTATTACGAACACAACATTTAAACTATCATCCGATACAATCGTTCCTCCCGCATTTTCTGTTGCAATAACTTCTCGCTCCATCTCGTTAGAAGAGACACTAACAGATCTACAGGCAGCCAACAAATTTGTAAAAGGATCATTAGGGTTACAGAACTTATTGCCACTCCATATACAGACCTCATCGGTTGTATGCATATTAAGCAAATCCACATACGTTCTTCCATAAAAGACCGAAGTTAAAAGCAACAAGAAAACACAACCGCCAATATATACACATAACCTCTCCGTAAAAAACTTATTTTTATATCTTTTATAGAGTTTCTCTAAAAAGAGAATAGCACAGACCAATAAAACAGCAATGGATACAAAAAGAGAGAAATCCCAACTGAATAAAAATGTTTTAATAAATTCACTGCTTTCATTGGGTGTAGTTTCATATAGAAGTGTAAGCAACTTAGCAGATATATGAAAACCAAAAAAGACAAGAAGAAACTTCTCTAAGAAGAAGAACAACAAAAAGAAACCATAAATAAAAGGTTTGGTCCATCTCCTAAAAACAATTATACAACTAAGAATATATGCCATAGAAAAATAGATAGCATACCTTCCAAACAAATTGCCATAACCTACTTGGGGATCAAAAGTTAACAGTCTCCCATGAAGATTACGCAAGGTATCCGAACCCATTAATAATATGTATATAACGATAAATGGAAATTCCTCAATAATAGGGAATCCTAAGTGTTTTAATATCTTCTTCAAATCAATAACATTGGCTAAGTGTACAAAATGCATACAACTTCACCTCCCCACCGACAAGTCATCAGGGGGAAAACGATACTCATGCAGTTATCCGCATCTGACTGATAATTTAATACCAAAAGTCCGCAGTAGCTACTATAGTGAATACAAACACCATAAGCATGAATCGTAAGTTGACAGATTATGCGTAATTTAGTCTACAAAGATAAACTTTTATTATGAATACGACAAATTTATCCATAAGAAAACGAAATATTGACGAAAACAGACAACACAAACAAAGTTTAACAAGCTATTAAAAAGCAAACGCACACAATACTGTTTCATTCTCAAACGACCTCATACACCAAAGACACAAGCTTCTAAAAGCACGATGATCGTTTCATAAAGGCAGCACCTATATTCTCAACGAAATCTCAAATCAAGTGGGAAATATTTGTATATGTCAGGAAAAAATGCGAATATTGCAACTGAAAACGGACAACGGACGCTCGTCCGCTCTCCAACAGCATTATCAACAGAAAGAAATATCCTTGGGAAATGGAACAGACAGAATTTCATCATAAACTGCAAATTCAATTGAGATTTACCGATGCCGATCAGTTCGGACACATCAACAACACGGCCTATTTCCAATATTATGATACGGCAAAGATTGACTATGTGCGCAAAGTGTGCAACATTCCCAAAGGCAATCACGCCATTTTTGCAGTTCATGTAGAAGCCGACTTCCTCGCCCAGGTGCACAGTACCGACCGAGTTGAGGTGCAAACCGCCATTACAGAGATTGGGACAAAGAGTTTCACACTTATCCAACGCCTTGTAGATATCGACACACAAAAAGTGAAATGCATCGGTCGCACTGTCATGGTAGCCTTTGATCTTGAGCGGAACGAGTCTGTTCCCATGCTGCCCGAATGGATTGATGCCATTTGCAAGTTCGAGGGGCGCGATGTAAGGAGAAAGCCTTGAATGGGCAAGCTATCCGGAAATTAATCTATTTTACATATTTTCCACGCATCATTTGTGAGAGACGCAAATAATGCTTAACTTTGCGAAATCATTCATTATCTGAATGAATATGCCGGAGGCAAAGACTTATACAAGGTATGACCGTCGAGCAAGAAAACAGAATACAAATGCTCTGTAAACGAACAAAAAGCAGCATGGGCAGATAGTGGAGACATGCACATGCTTGTATAACAACAGTCTCCAACAACATTAAACACATGGACAACGAACAACTCAACGAGCAAAATTTCACACCGCAACAAGAAGCTCAAATCGAAAATGAAGTAAAAACCGCATGCCAGGAAACCACACCTCCCATGCCTAAACCCAACAACAACCTTGCACTTGCCATCTTCACAACCGTGTGTTGCTGCCTTCCTTTTGGCATTGTTGCCATTATCAAGGCCAGCAAAGTCGACAGCCTCTATGCAACAGGACATTATCAGAAAGCAATCGCTGAAGCTGAAACTGCCAAGAAATACAGCACTTACGGCATTGTCCTCGGCTTTATTCTCGGGGCTGTCTATACTATTCTGCAATTCTTCTTGGCCTACTCTAAAATGCACTGATTGTGAGTAAGATAAAAATTGGGGCAGTCATCTCTGCGGTGGCTGTCGCAATCTTGGCTCTATACATCGCCAATCCTTCATCTTATCAGCTTTGGCCCAAATGCCCTTTCAAACTTCTTACCGGGCTTGATTGCCCTTCATGTGGCATACAACGCTTTTTCCATGCCTTTCTGCATGGAGACTTTTTGCATGCTATCGCCTACAATTATTATCTGATTTACGCCCTGCCCTATGCACTTTCGTTCCTCGTAGCGATGGCCCTACCGCAAGGAAAATATAAAAACAGTCTGAAAAAAATCATTGAAAGCAAACCTGCCGTATGGCTTTATGTCATTACATTCTTTGCTTGGCTGATTGTCAGAAATCTCTATCACATTTGAAACATGGAACAAAATCAAGCAGAACAACTCATTTGCATCTACGCCAGTCGCTTGCCCCTGATGTCACTTGATAGCATCAAAAACCAACTGACACAAATGGACTACAGCCATGCCAGCTTGTTTATGTCACAGCTGAAAGACCCAACCATCAGTATCATTCTTTCGATTCTCACAGGTCATTTAGGTATCGACCGCCTCTACGTCGGTGATATTGGCTTGGGCATTCTGAAGCTATTCACCTGCGGAGGATTGGGCGTTTGGTGGCTGATTGACATTTTCATCATCATGGACAGAACTAAAGCGGTCAATCTCCAAACCGTTTTAAACCACAAATAAAAGGAATGAAAAGCTCCTGTCGCTCCTAAAAGAGAAAGAAAAGGCAAACCGCTTTATCGAGATTTCTCTGCCTTTTCTTTTCTGAAGTGAGGCTTACAAGCCATATGCTTAAAGCCCACCGACAACGAAATATCCTTTTATCATTTTTCCGTTACAGGATAGCTTTCTATTCCACCTTTTAGATTAACCACCTTAAATCCCATTCCCACAAGAATATTTGCCGCCGTCATACTGCGTCTTCCAGAACGACAATAAACATAGGCCGGCTTTGAATTATCCAGCATTTTCCCTGCTTTTTCCTTGAAATCGGGTTGCAGGACATCGATATTCACCGCATAAAGAATATGCCGGGTGGCATATTCTCCGGCCGTACGCACATCAACAAGTTGCACACTGTCTTTCGTAATTGCCGATTGAAAGGCCTTTGCGTCCACACTTGTAATATTCTCATTCTGAGCACATGCAGTCAATGCCGAACCCAACAAAGCGCCTAAAAACATCTTGATTTTATTCATACACTTCTTATTTTATTTATAAATATTTCTCAAAAACACATAAAGAGAACTATTTTCTTCTTCATATCAGTCCTCATCTTATAATTGGTGCAAAGGTAAATAAATCCCCAACAAAATGAAGTAACAATTGTGTCCGAAAACCGGTTAATAATGGTTAAGGTATGTTTTATAACATATATATGTCACATTTCAAAGTAATTCATTCTTTCATCAAATTAAAAATCGTTACCTTTGGCAAAAACAATGGAGGACACTAATATGAAAAAGATAACCGCAGAGAATTTTGATGAGCTTTATGTCGACAAGATTGAGTTGGCAGAAATCGACAAATTTGTATGCAACGAGATGAGCCGACAGATTCATCGCTATATAAAAGGCATGTCAGGTTCAAAGACTATCATGCTTAAATTCGAGGAATCACTGTCGAAATTAAGTATTCCGGAGAAAGAAAAAGCTATTGCCCGCTATATTGATTTGAACCGAAAAGCCATCAGCGGACTTGATTGGAAGATGGTCATCACGCGTGCAGCTGCCAACTATTGCGACACTTACAGCTACTGGCATCGAATGATTAACAATCCCCGAAAGATTGTAGCTTACCTGCAACGCATCAAGAAGAAATACATCAAATTCCACGAAGTGTTTGAGGAAAACGGGAAGTTTGGCATCAAAGACCATGAAGGAAACATCCTCGTTCACCCGCTTTACGATTTTCTCCGCACACCCTACGTCTATGTCGATGACCTCTGCATGATGCCTGTCATCGCAGAGAAGAATGGGAAAATGGGACTTATTCTACCCGATGGAAAAGACACCATAATTGCCGAATTCATTTATGATGACATGCAATTGCGCAGTGAACCGCCTTACTTCGAGGCCATTCAAGGGAAAAAACATACGCTGATTGACAGATATGGAAAGAAAAGATAAAAGCCAACAAGCCTTCTGCGCCCTCTCCTTTTGGAGCGGGCGCAATTGTTTTTCCCTGCTTTATATGCCATAAAAAGTCTTTGCCTGCTCCTTTATTTTGTAAGAATAAACTACAAATAAAACGGTACTGATTTTCGGAGCAAATAGAAATGAGAAATAAAAATATAAGACATTTCTCTATCATTTCATGCACATAAAATCACCATATCCCTCACTTGAACTTGCAACATGAGTCATTTCAGACTGCCAAATGATGCATTTCACAGCCCAAAACAATACAGATTACGAGGTAATCTCACGTTATTTTGCAGCATTTCTCCATATCAAATGATGGCAACACTCGCCAAAGAATACATAATAACCTGATTGTCAATGCTTTGATTAAACCACTCAAAAATCGCGTATTTGAAGCCAGAGAGGTTTTTATTCAGAATGAAGGCACTCCTGAAAGGCCTTTTGTCAAATAAAGCGTCTGAATTTCATCACAGTTCAAGAAGCCTTAAACAACATCCATGCAAGCCTTTTTCTAACTCTTCTTGTCCTGCCTTTCGTGCATTCTGAACATTAAATTTTCCATGCCATTGACACCAATATGGCAAATCATAAAGCAACAGACCATGGAGAGCTCACCGCATAAACCGAAAACAGACCTTGCGAATATCTCTGCGATATGCACAAGGTCTGTTTCTGTTTCATTTCTCTTAGTTTCATAAGAAAAATCGAAAGATGAGACATTCTCTTTGTCTTCATCCTTGAGCCTCTTGTCGGATTCGAACCAACGACCCCGAGATTACAAATCACGTGCTCTGGCCAACTGAGCTAAAGAGGCGGGGTGGGCAAGCTATCCTTATCGCGTCGCTACAACCAAGTACCCTTGCTACGTTCCCATCCTGGGGGATTCCGAGGGAGCTGACCGTAAGGGACTTGCCCATGTTTGCCTTTGAAAGCGGGTGCAAAAGTAGTTATTTAATTTGTAAAAGCAAAAAGAAAGATTGGTTATCTCTATTCTTTTAACGTCTGTTTACAAATCAACCACCGTTATTCCGGCACCTCCAAACTGCACATGTTCATCTGCATAATGCTCTACATTGGGCACAGTGGCAAGATATTGCCGAATGAGATTACGCAGAATTCCATTGCCTTTTCCATGCAGAATGCGCACACGACTCATGCCAACCAGAATGGCATCATCAATGAAATACTGCACTGCATTCAAGGCTTCATCGCCTCTCATGCCACGAACATCAAGATCTTGATGGAAATTCTTCTTATGGTCATCAATCGTATCGCGTGTTGCACGGCTTACTTGATAGGCTGTTTCGTTGCTCCGTGAAGGTTCTTCGTTGCTTGGTGTCACCGACTCCAAACGATGAAGCCGCATCTTCGAACGCATATCTCCAAAGACAACCGTACACATCTGGCCATCAATCGACTCAATGACACCCGTGGACTTCAATCCCCTGATGCGCACAGTATCACCCACAGCCAAGGTCTTTTCCGCCTTATCGACAGAGAGTTTTGCTGTAAACTCCGTCTGCTTTTGAGGCTGCAAGGCCTTTTCAGCCTTCTCCTGTTTGCGCTTTTCCCTGCGCTCCTTGCGCTGACGAAGCTGCTCAACTTTCTTTTCAAAGTCATCATCCGACAGCAATCCATGGGCTTTCTTGCCCCCGGACGGCTGCTCATCTTTTACAACCTGTTCAAATTGATGAAGCTCTTCACGTATCTTCTTCGTAGCTTCTTTCTCGGCTTGGCGCTCACGAATTTCACGAATGGCATTCTCTATGCGGCGGTTACTCTCACGAAGCAGCTCCGATGCATCGGCTTTTGCTTTCGCAACTATCTCGCGACGCTGTTGTTGAAGTTCCTTGATTTCCTGCTCATAGCGGGCAATCGTCTTCTCCATATCCTTTTCACGCTGATGAATAGTCTGGCGTTTTCCCTCCCAATAGCGCTTATCACGCACAATGTCCTGAAGATACTTGTCACTCTGAATGTAGTCACTGCCCACGATTTCCGAGGCTTCAGCAATGACGTCTTCGGGCAATCCTATTTTCCTCGCAATCTCAATGGCAAACGAACTTCCCGGTCTTCCGATGGCCAATTGAAAGAGGGCACGCATCTCATGGCGGTCGTAGAGCATGGCACCATTGGCTACTCCAGGATGCGTATCGGCGAAATGCTTCAGGTTTTGATAGTGGGTCGTGATGACTCCCCACGCACCTTTACTGCAGAATTTATCCAAGACACTCTCTGCAATGGCACCTCCAATCTGGGGTTCCGTACCTGTTCCAAACTCATCTATCAGTATTAAAGTGCGGTCATTAGCCTGCTTCATCATGTTTTTCATGTTGAGCAGATGCGAAGAATAAGTTGAGAGGTCGTTCTCCAAGCTTTGTTCGTCGCCGATATCAATCATCACATCGTTGAATATTCCACAGGTGGAACGCTCACTGACAGGCACAGAGACACCGCATTGCAACATATATTGCAACAGTCCGACAGTCTTCAGACACACTGATTTACCTCCTGCATTAGGGCCGGAAATCATCAGGATATGCTTCTCTGGCGTCAATGTGATACCTAAAGGAACAATCTTTCCACCACGAGAAGCCAATTGTTTTTCAAGCAAAGGGTGGCGAGCTTCTATCCAATCTATGTGGGGAGTGGCTTTCAGCTGAGGAGATATAGCACGTAAGTTTTTACCCAACTGCACCTTAGCCTGCAGGAAATCCATGACACCTAAGAAGTGGAAAGAGTCGAGTATCTCACGGACATTCGGACGAACATGCTGTGTAAGCGCCGTTAAAATGCGGATCATCTCCTGCCGTTCCTCGCTTTCAAGCTCACGGATATGATTGTTGGCCTCCACAACTTCTGTCGGTTCGACAAACACAGTGCGCCCCGTTGCACTCTCATCATGCACAATTCCATTGATACGACGCTTCAATCCTGGTGCTACAGGGATAACCAAACGACCATCACGCACGGCAGGCGTGACATCTTTATCAACAATTCCTTCAGCCTGGGCAGCCCGAAGAATGCCATGGAGTGTACGTGAAACCGAGCCCTCGGCACGCACTAATTCGCGCCGAATGCGTTGTAACTCCGGCGAAGCAGTATCACGCATATGACCAAACTTATCAATTACCTGGTCAATACGCTGCACAAGATGGGGGAAAGTAGCTATACCATCAGCCAAAAGAAAGAGTGCCTGCCCTACTCTTTGCTCCGGATTGTCGGGATGAAGTATCTGTACAATCCGATGAATTGTGTCAAGAGAGCGACGAAGATCAAAGAACTCATCCTCCTCCAAATGTGTATTGGCTATGCGTGCACGGCTGACACTCTCGCGCACATCATAAATGTTACTCAATGGAAAATCTGGATTTGCTTCAAGAAGCAGGCGCAGTTCGTCGGTCTGTGCATGCCACTCGTTCACGGTCTCTGCATCAGATGAAAAGGTCATCTCATCAACCCGGCTCTTTCCCAAGGACGAAAGGCAACGTTCACGTAATATGGAACGGACTTCTGTAAATCCAATCTTCAGCTCAAAATTTTCAGGATATATCATAACGCTTTTTATCAGTTGCAAAGGTAATAAAAAACTAAAAATAAGACAAAAAGTAAAGATGATATATATATATATGGTAGAAAAACCTTATCTTTGCATTGTTTATAAACGTAATTTCAGTTGATGATTGATTTTAATGCCATTACTCAGACAAAGGCATTTGCTCGACAGGACGGCGTGTTCTTGAGTATGTTATGGATTGTAACCTTTGCATTGGTGATTTATGCGCCTCAGACAGACCTCGGCGGATTGCTTGTTTTCTCCACCCCTCTCTTTGTAGCGTGGCGAATGATTAAGTTCCGCAACTATGCGCTTGACGGCGTTATGAGTTATCGTAAGGCCCTTGTCTACTGCATTTACACGTTCTTTTACGCCTCTCTCCTATTTGGAGCAGCTATCTTTATCTATTTCAGGTTTTTCGATAACGGCCGCTTTCTTGGTGTAATGAATACTGCCGTGCTTCAGATGATGCCTCTTTACAAAGAGAATGGTATCAGTACACAAGGGCTGACCGATGGCTTGACGCTTCTTGAAGCCCTTACTCCCATGGAGTTATCATTTCTGATTATCGTCTATGGAACACTGATAGGTTGGTTCAGTTCTATCTTTATTGCGTTCTTTGCCAAACTCAAACGTTGAATTATTTATTTAGAACAAATGGATATAACAGTTGTTATCCCTCTCTATAATGAGGAAGAATCGTTGCCCGAACTCCATGCGTGGATTAAGCGTGTGATGGAAAGTAATCAGTTCAGTTACGAGATTATTTTCATCAATGATGGCAGTACAGACCATTCATGGGACGTAATTGAGGACTTAGCCGGCAAAAATCCGAATGTAAAAGGCATCAAGTTCCGTCGCAACTACGGTAAGAGTCCGGCCCTTTATTGTGGATTTGCCGAAGCTGAAGGTGACGTTGTCATCACGATGGATGCTGATCTTCAAGACTCACCCGATGAAATTCCAGAACTCTATCGCATGATTATGGAAGAAGACTACGATCTTGTTTCGGGCTATAAGCAGAAGCGATACGACCCATTGTCAAAGACATTGCCCACTAAACTCTTCAATGCCACGGCACGAAAGATCAGTGGTATTCATAATCTTCACGACTTTAATTGTGGACTGAAAGCCTATAAAAAGGCCGTCGTAAAGAACATTGAAGTCTATGGAGAGATGCATCGTTACATTCCATACCTTGCAAAAAATGCTGGCTTCGACCGTATCACAGAGAAAGTAGTGCAACATCAAGCACGCAAATACGGTAAGAGTAAGTTTGGTTTGAACCGCTTCTTCAACGGCTATTTGGATTTGATTACACTGTGGTTTCTGAGTAATTTCGGCAAGAAACCGATGCATGTATTCGGCTTCTTAGGCAGTGTGATGTTCTTTATTGGTTTCATTGCGATTATCTGCATCGGTGCAGATAAGGCTTATGCGTTGTTCTATCACATTCCACAGCGGCTCATCACCGACTCTCCTTATTTCTTTATTGCGCTGACAATGATGCTTTTAGGCAGTCAGTTTTTCTTAGCCGGCTTCATCGGAGACCTTATCAGCCGACAGAGTCCGAGCAGAAATGACTACCAGATTGAAAAGAAAATCTAACATAACAACTTTGAAATAATGGAAAAGAACAAATATAGCCAAAAGAAAAGTTTCATGCTCTTAGTGGTCGGAGCGCTTCTTATTGCCGGTTGTTCTACGATAGACTGTCCGCTCAACAATCGCGTATACAGTAAATATAAGTTGGCCGGTGATGTGAAAACGCTTAATAGTAAGATGACAATCACGGCCAACCTACACAATGGGAACGACTCCGTCATTATCAACCAAGCAGAGAAAACCGATAGTTTTGAACTACCCATGAGCTACAGTATGCCCATAGATACTTTCTATCTTGATATTAAAGGGAGTGTACAAAGCTACAGAGATACGATTGCAGTGACGAAGACCGACATGCCACATTTCGAGTCTGTAGACTGCAGTCCGGCTATATTCCACAAAGTAACGGCAATCAATTACACACAACATACTATCGACTCGATTGTCATTAACCAACCAAACGTAACCAACAATGTTACAAAGAGCACTTTCCTTATCTATTTCAAGAGCGCTGATTTTTAGTCTGTTGCTCGTGCTCCCAGTATCCGTTGGTGCACAGCAGAAAAAGAAAATCATTGCGGTTGAACAAGACACAATAGCCTTATTCCGTGGCATTGCGGTGTCTACTGACTTGGTTGGCCCTGCACAATTGGCTTTTGGCAGTTACGGACAGTATCAGGCTGCTGTACGACTGAACCTGAAAGATAAGTGGTTTCCTATTTTTGAATTCGGTTATGGCAAGGCCGATGCCAAAGATATCACGACGAAGTTGGCTTTCAAAACGAATGCACCATATGGTCGTATCGGTATGGATTGGAACTTAAATAAGAATAAGCACGACATCTATCGCATTTATGGCGGACTGCGATACGCCTATACTTCATTCAAATATGATGTAGACGGTCGTGGTATTACTGACCCCGTTTGGCGCAATCAAATTGATATTAACGCGCATAATCAGCAAGCAAGCTACCATTGGTTAGAGTTCGCATTCTCCATTGACGCAAAAATATGGGGACCATTGCGAATGGGTTGGAGCGTACGCTACAAGCGAAGACTCTATCATACCCATGCAGATATAGGCGAACCATGGTATGTTCCCGGATTTGGTCGCAGTGGAAACAGTCGCTTAGGCGGTGAGTTCAACATCATTATGGAATTATGAGAAAGGGAAAGAAAATATATATTCAAGCAGCATTCCTGTTATTTTTGGTCGTTGGTACAATCCTAATTATCCGCCAACAGCAGGATATGCCTTACCAACACAATGAAGGTTTTATCTTCGGTACGGTGTATCACGCTACTTACCAGTATGACAAAGATCTCAACAAAGAGATTGTTACCGAGCTAAATAAGGTAGACGAAGAGTTTTCCATGTTCAACAAGCGGTCTATGGTGACTGCTTTCAATCAAGGTCGACAAATAGAAGCCAGTAAGATGTTCATGGAAGTATTGACTCTTTCACAAGCAATCAATAAAGAAACTGACGGTGCTTTTGATATCACTGTAGCTCCTTTGGTGAATGCCTGGGGCTTTGGATTCAAACATCAGCAGCTTCCCAATCGGCAACAGGTTGATAGTTTGCGTGCTTTAATGGGCATGCAATATATCAAGGTGGAGCATACAGGGGAAAAGAATATCGTTAAAACCGATCACAAAGGCTTGATGCTCGACTTCAGTGCCATTGCAAAAGGCTATGGAAGTGATGCGGTTGCTGCCGTGATGAGACGTCATGACATCAAGAACTACATGATAGAAATTGGTGGAGAAATTGTAACCAGTGGTATAAGTGAGAAGCGCTTGCCATGGAAAATAGGCGTTACCAAACCAAGTGATGACAGTCTTAACACCAATCAAAACCTACAAACGGTACTGAATGTTACCGACAGAGCAATGGCTACAAGTGGGAATTACCGAAATTTCTATTATAAGAATGGCAAGAAACTTGCCCACACCATTGATCCACGTACAGGCTATCCCGTACAGCACAGCCTGTTATCAGCAACCGTTCTTGCCCACAGTTGCGCCGAAGCCGATGGCTATGCCACTGCTTTCATGGTACTTGGCATAGAAAAATCCAAGGCTGTTTTGGATAAACATCCCGAACTGATGGCCTATTTTATCTATGCTGATAAAGACGGGAAAACAAAAGTTTGGTATTCGCCTTCTTTGGAGAAAACGCTTGTAAAATAACAAACAATGGAGAACGACCTGCAATTATACAGTCAATTATTAAGTCTGCCACTGTTCCAAGGACTTGGCAAAGCAGACTTAGAAGAGGTCGTGACCCACACAAAATTAGGCTTTCACAAATTTGAAACCGGCCAGATTATAGTCTGTGAGAACGACATCTGCAACCAGCTTCATTTTCTTTTGAACGGTCAAATAGAAGTAACAACAGTGTCTGCCGGGCACAGTTATCAGATTACAGAGTCCATTATGGCTCCTGAACTATTACAACCCGAGCGTCTGTTTGGTCTGACACAACATTTTTCCAAGACGTTTAAGGCCTTGTCTACCTGCAACATTCTGACTGTTGAGAAAGATGAAGTCATACGGTTAAGTGACAAGTTTCTGATTTTCAGGATTAATCTTCTGAACATCCTTTCCACCTATGCTCAAAAGAATGAACGTATGTTACTTCGACAACATTCCAACTCTCTTGAAAGTCGCATTATCCGCTTTTTTGCCGACCGTTGTTTACGGCCTGCAGGACGAAAGACCATAAAAATAAAGATGACACAGTTGGCATTAGAACTTAATGACAGCCGACGTGATGTATCGAAAGCATTGAATCATCTGAAACAAAAAGGCATTTTAACACTCAGACGCAATTTTATTGTCATTGAAAAAATTGAAGATGCCTTACAACAAACCCGATTATAAAACAAAAGTTAGTATGAATGAAATAAAAGAGAAAGAAAGAAAGAATCCATTCTTTATAGATTATGGTACGCCACACTACACCGTACCTTTCGATAAAATACAGACTTCCGACTATGAAGAAGCTTTCATGGAAGGCATACGTCGCGACGATGAAGAAATTGACAAGATTGTCAACGACCCAGAAGAGCCGACGTTTGAGAACACAATAGCCCGTGTTGATTTAGAAAACGGCGAGCATTATTATGACCTACTCGACCGCGTTTCAAACGTATTCTCGTGCATGCTGAGTGCCGAAACCAATGATGCACTTGACGCTTTGGCCCAGAAAATGAGTCCTATTCTCACTAAACACGCCAATGATGTCAGCCTCAACAAGAAACTTTTTGAACGCATCAAACAGGTATATGACCATCCCAATCGCGAGTTAACCCCCGAAGAGCAGATGTTGCTCAACAAGAGTTACGATGGCTTTGTCAGGAGTGGAGCACTTTTGGACGAAGCCGGTAAGGAGCAACTCCGCAAGATTACCGAGGAAACAAGCATATTGGCATTGCAGTTCTCACAAAACTTACTGAAGGAAACCAAGGCCTATGAACTGCATATTACCGATGAGAAGCTACTTAAAGGACTTCCCGATACAGCCAAGGAAGCAGCCGCACAGACTGCAAAAGAGAAAGAAAAAGAGGGTTGGATATTCACTCTTGACTTCCCAAGCTATACTCCTTTCATGACATACGCTACGCAACGCGAGCTGCGCAAGCAGATGTACATGGCTAAAAACACAGAATGTACACACGACAACAACAAGAATAACCTCGAAATATGCAAGCGACTGATTAATCTCCGCCGTGAGATGGCACAGCTGTTAGGCTTCGAAAACTATGCCGACTACGTTTTGAAACATCGCATGGCAAGCGATACAGCCCACGTGTATCAGCTGCTTAACGACCTCATTGATGCCTATAAACCGACAGCTCTCAATGAAGTGAAAGACATTGAGAACTTGGCTCACAAGTTAGAAGGCGATGATTTTGAAGTAATGCCATGGGACTTCGGTTACTATTCGCATAAACTCCAAATGGAGAAATATAATCTTGATGCCGAAATGCTACGTCCCTACTTTGAGCTTTCAAATGTTATCAAAGGTATTTTTGGCCTTGCCACCCGTCTCTATGGCATCACATTCAAGCCCAACGACAATATTCCTGTCTATCACCCTGACGTAAAAGCGTATGAGGTTTTCGACAAAGACGGCAGTTTTCTTGCTGTTCTCTATGCTGATTTCCACCCTCGCAAAGGTAAGCAAGGCGGTGCGTGGATGACTGAATTCAAAGGACAATGGATTGATCATAAAGGCAACAACAGTCGTCCTCATGTCAGTTTGGTGATGAATTTCACTAAACCTACAGCCGAAAAGCCTGCACTTTTAACTCTCGGGGAGGTTGAAACATTCCTCCATGAGTTTGGTCATTCCCTCCATGGAATGTTTGCCAACACCCGTTTCGAAAGTCTCAGCGGTACCAATGTATGGTGGGATTTCGTAGAACTTCCGTCACAATTCATGGAAAACTATTCGGTAGAGAAGGACTTTCTCCGCACCTTTGCTTTCCATTATCAAACGGGAGAGCCTATCCCCGACGACCTCATCGAGCGCATAGTCAAAAGCCGTAACTTCATGACCGCTTATGCCTGCTTGCGCCAAGTGAGTTTCGGACTCCTCGATATGGCCTACTATACCCAAAAGAAACCCTTCAACGAAGACATTATTTCCTTTGAAAAGAAGGCATGGGAAAAGGCTATGATCAACAAGCAACTACCTGATACATGCATGACCGTACAATTCAGTCATATCATGGCAGGAGGCTATGCTGCCGGCTATTACAGCTATAAATGGGCAGAAGTACTTGATGCTGATGCATTCAGTGTATTCAAGAAAAATGGTATTTTCGACCGAAATACAGCCCAAAGTTTCAGGGATAACATTCTCTCAAAAGGTGGCACAGAACATCCTATGACACTCTATAAACGCTTTCGCGGGCAGGAACCGACAATTAAAGCCCTGTTAGAAAGAAATGGAATCAAATAAAACACATCACAATATGACCGCTGAAGAAAAACAGCAACAATTAGACAACCGCTATCTTCGTATGGCACGGATCTGGGCAGAGAACTCTTATTGCCTGCGTCGGCAGGTGGGAGCCTTGGTCGTTAAAGACAAAATGATTATCAGCGACGGCTACAATGGAACTCCGAGTGGCTTTGACAATGTCTGCGAGGATGCCAACCAAGCAACTTTTCCCTATGTTCTGCACGCCGAAGCCAATGCAATCACCAAATTGGCTCGCAGCAGTAACAACAGTGACGGCAGTACGCTTTACGTGACAGCTTCACCATGTATCGAATGTGCAAAGCTCATCATACAGGCTGGTATCAGGCGTGTTGTCTATGCAGAGAAATACCGTTTGGAGGACGGTATTCATCTTTTACGCAAAGCAGGAATAGAAGTGATTTACATGGAACAAAAGAATAACTATGGAACAGAAGAAAAATAATCGGTGGATGCCACTCATTATGGCCCTCTGTGTCATTGTGGGTATCTTCATTGGAACCTTTTATGCCAACCATTTCTCGGGCAACCGACTCAACATTATCAATTCTGGCAGCAACCGACTCAACAATCTCTTGCACATCATTGATGATCAGTATGTCGACAAAGTGAATATTGATTCGCTCGTAGACAATGCCATTCCGCAGATACTAAGCGAGCTTGACCCTCACTCTGTCTATATCAATGCCAAGGATGTACAGGCAGCCAACGACGACTTGAAAGGCTCTTTCTCGGGTGTGGGCATTGAATTCACCATCCGACAAGACACCATCCACGTGCAGAATGTCATCAAGAATGGGCCTGCCGACCGTGCCGGCATCTTGGCTGGTGACAAGATTGTGAGTGTTGACGGCAAGCCATTCGTGGGCAAAACCGTTACCAATGAAGAAGCCATGCGCCGCTTGAAAGGGCCCAAAGACACGAAAGTGAAGATCGGAGTAAAGCGTTATGGGCAGAAAGCCATTAAATATTTCACGGTAACACGCGGTGAAATACCGACGAAGAGTATTTCTGCAACCTATATGCTTGACGATAAAACAGGCTATATCCGCATCAAGAACTTCGGCGAAACAACCTATCCCGAACTGCTCATTGCATTGGCCAAACTCTCTCAAGAGCGTTTCAGCAACTTAGTCATAGACCTTCGCGACAACACAGGTGGCTACTTGAACAGTGCCGTGCAGATAGCCAATGAGTTTCTTTCGAAGCATAAACTCATCGTCTACACCCAAGGGAGAAAGAGTCCCCGACAAGATTATTTATCAGACGGACGCGGCAGTTATCAGAACATTCCACTCGTTGTGCTCATCAATGAGGGTTCTGCTTCGGCGGCAGAGATATTTGCCGGTGCCATGCAAGACAACGACCGAGCCACGATCATCGGTCGACGTTCGTTTGGAAAAGGCTTGGTACAGCAGCAGATTGGTTTCCCCGACGGCAGTATGATCCGTCTGACGGTAGCCCGATACTACACTCCTTCCGGGCGTTGTATACAGAAACCATACACTAAGGGAGAGGATCCTCTGTATCAACAAGACCTCATGTCACGCTATCAGCACGGTGAGTTCTTCTCGTCAGATAGTATCAAACACACCGGCCCTGCATATCATACGGGCATCGGACGCGTCGTCTATGGCGGTGGCGGTATCACCCCCGACATCTTCGTTCCAGAAGACACTTTGAACATCACCTCTTATTATAAGCAGGCTGCCATGAGCGGACTGATACTCCAATTTGCCTACACCTACACCGATGACAACCGCATCAAGCTCAACAACTTCAAGGAAATGATGCAGCTTAGTGACTATCTTGCCAAACAGAACATGGTAGATAAGTTTGCCACCTATGCCGACCGTCATGGTCTGAAGCGTCGCAATCTGATGTTACAAAAGAGTCATAAACTCCTCAACCGCTACATCAACAGCCGTATTATCTACAACATGCTTGACGAAGAGGCCTGGAATGAATACATCAACCAAGACGACCCTGTCATCTCAACAGCGCTACGCGTGTTCAGAAACAATGCGGCTTTTCCTAAAAAACCAGAGAAAAAAAGCGCCAAAGGAAAGGTTGCCATAGTGCAAGGCTACAATCATTTCAGCCTGCAACGCCATTTCATCGCCCATGCTTAAAAGCGAACTGCGACAGCAAATGAAAGTCCTCAAGCGACAGTTCACCAGTAACCAACTGCGTGAACAGTCGCTTGCACTCGTCAACAAAGTGCTCCGTCATCCTCGTGTCAACGCTGCAAAGACCATTCTTCTTTACTATTCAATGCCCGACGAGGTTGATACACACAACTTGGTTGACCTGCTTCGCGAGCAAGGAAAAACGGTTTTGCTGCCCGGAACATTAGCGCACGAACTTGAAATCCGACGCTATGAAGGGCCAAAGAGTCTGCAAGAAGGCAGGGCTTTCCATATCATGGAACCCACAGGAGCTGTTTTCACACAACTTCACACCATTGACCTCGTGATTGTTCCCGGTATGGGTTTCGACCCACAAGGCAACCGATTGGGGCGTGGGAAAGGCTATTATGATCGTTTTCTGAGGCTCGTTCCCCAGGCTTATAAGCTCGGTCTGTGTTTCGATTTCCAAAAAGTAGCGTCTGTTCCAACCGAAGATACAGACGTAAGAATGGACGAAATCATTTGAAATCTTACTTGGTAAAATTCATATCCCTATGAAGAAAAACATCATCATCATCTTTCTCTTAGCCTGCTTATCAACAGCAATGAGTGCACAAGAAGAAAAGGGAAACTTTTACATTCAACCCAAAGTAGGTTTCAACATGGCTAAGTTCGTCGGCAGCGGACTTGTCTACAAGCCCAAATGGAAAGTGGGTTACGAGGTAGGTGCCGAGGCCGAATGGTTTGTTTCCAACCACAATTCACTCTCTTTCGGATTGGAATACCGCCAGATTGGTTGCACCTTCGATTATAAAGAGACTGCCA
>ERZ772807.197-NODE-197-length-40427-cov-4.671555_pt1 | contig 40427 bp, 34 predicted proteins | sample MGYA00511472_ERZ772807 | MGnify/ENA primary metagenome ERZ772807 (study PRJEB29015, sample SAMEA2737947) | human oral metagenome | biome: human oral; feature: human-associated habitat; material: dental | place: China | collected 2039 ... | reverse complement strand
GGTGCTAAGCTCGGGGCGCGTAATATTTAGCTCGTAGGTAAAGGGGTTAAATTTGGCATCCTGCACGCTAAAGCTCGCTCTGCCTTCTAGAATTTTAGGCAGCGCTTTTTCGATAAAAAGCGGCACGCCGAAAAAGCCCGCAAGCACGTAAAATAGCGCAAATCCGCCCAAGCCGCAAGCAAACTTACGTCGGTGTTTTATAAAAAAATTTTTCATTTTTCCGCTCATTAATTTTGATAGCGTAAAATTATATCCAAAAATTTCGTGCAAAGGGTTAAAATTTGCTGGTTCACATCTGCTGCTCGGTCGATTGCGATTATTTTTTGCGCCGCTTGAAAGAGCTCACGCAAGAGCCGCTAATAGGCTATTTCTACGATCCAAACATCCACCCCTACGGCGAATACGTTCTTAGAATGCACGACTCAAAGCGGGTTTGCGAAAATTTAGGGATTAAATTTATCCCGGGCGAGTATGATTTTCAGGGCTGGCTAGACGGCGCGCGCGGGCTTGAAAATGAGCCCGAAAAGGGCGCGCGCTGCGAGTTTTGCTTTGATTTTCGCATGCAAAAAACGGCCGAGCTTGCGCTAAGCCTAGGCGAGCGCAAAATCACTACGACTCTTTTAATGAGTCCCAAAAAATCGCACTCTCAGCTCTGCGCCTCGCTGCAGCGCATTTGCGAGCGCTACGAGCTGGAGTTTATCGCGCCCGATTTTCGCAAAAACGGCGGCACGAACGAGCAGTTTGCGCTCGCGAAAAAAGACGCGCTCTATCATCAAAACTACTGCGGCTGCATCTATGCTCTCGCGGCACAGCGGAATGAGCAGCGAAAGACCGAGCGGAATTCGGGCGGAAGTTTGACGGCGGATTTGAGGCGAAATTCCGCCTCCGATGCCGAAATTTACGAGCTAATGTCGTCTATCGATCGGCAAATCCTGCCCGCTTCGGTAGAGGAGAAGTTGAAATTTTATAAAAAACTTTGCTCGCTTGAAAGAAAAGGGGTTAAATTTAGCGTGCTGTGCGATCGATTTTTAAACTACCGCCTGTTGCGCGCATGGATTAAATTTGACGGCAAGGTCGCGCCTTCGTTTGTACTATTTGGCTCGCATTTTACGCGCGAAAACGTGAAGCTTAGCATAGAGCGGGAGTGCGAAATTTTTTGCAGCGATAAGGGCGAGATTAAAATTTTAAGTCTGGCGAAATTTAACGAAATTTCAAGATCAAATTTCAAAAACGTATCTGAGATGCTAAAAACCCCGCCGAGTCTCGCGCGCCAAAATAAAACTCGTGCCGCCCTGTGCGCTGCGGGCTCGCTCTCGCCGATCATCGTCACGGACGAGATAAGAGCCGCCAAAGTTCAAATTTACGGGCTCTCGCGCATATTTTTAGACGTTAGGGAAATTTTAGTAAGAATTTGATAAGATTCTAAAATTTCTAAAAAAGGCAGATCAATGATAGATATAAACGAAATCCTCTCCATCCTACCTCATCGTTTTCCGTTTTTGCTGATAGATCGCGTCGAAGAGCTCAGCATAGGCGAAAGCATCAAGGCCTATAAAAACGTAACCTACAACGAGCAGATCTTTCAGGGTCACTTCCCAGGCCACCCGATCTATCCGGGCGTAATGATAATCGAGGGCTTAGCGCAGGCGGGCGGCGTGCTGGCGTTTAAGAGCATGGAGAAAGACGGCGTCGATCTAAGCGACAAGGTCGTGTATTTTATGAGTATCGACAACGCTAAATTTAGAAACCCGGTTCGCCCCGGCGACAAGCTTGAATATCGCATCAGCGTAATCAAACACCGTGGACGTATCTGGGTGCTAAAGGGCGAAGCCTATATCAACGACGGCGCCACATTGGCCGCGCAGGCGGAACTTCAAGCGATGATAATGGATAAATGATGGCTAAAGTTCACCACACGGCGATCATCGAGGACGGCGCGCAGATCGGAGCCGAGGTTGTGATCGAGCCGTATGCTTTCATAAGCGCGCAGGCTAAAATCGGTGACGGCTGCACGATCAAGCAGGGCGCGCGCATCATCGGCGATACTCAAATCGGCGAGAACTCCAAAATTTTTTCATACGCGATCGTGGGCGAAATTCCACAAGATATGAGCTTTGAAGATGGCGAGCGCACGGGGCTAATCATCGGCAAAAACGCTACGATTCACGAGTTTTGCACGATCAGTTCGGGCTCGCATAAGGGCGACGGATTTACGCGCATCGGCGATAATCTCTTTATGATGGCGTATTGCCACATCGCGCACGATTGCGTGCTGGGAAGCAACATAATCCTAGCCAACAACGCCACGCTCGCAGGCCACGTCGTAATGGGCGATTATGCCGTTATCGGCGGGCTTACCCCCGTGCATCAATTCGTCCAGATCGGCGAAAGCTGCATGATCGCAGGGGCTAGCGCGCTTAGTCAGGACGTGGTGCCGTTTTGCCTAGCCGAGGGGAATCGCGCCTATATCCGCGGGCTAAATTTAACGGGCATCCGCCGCCGCTTCGATAAAGAGACGGTCGAGACGATAAATCGGGCGTATAAATTTTTATTCAACCAAGGCGGGGGTTTAAAGGAGCAGGCGCAAATTTTATTAAACGAAACGAGCGATCAAAACGTGCGCAAGATGTGCGAGTTTATAATCAACACAAAACGCGGAATTCCGCTAGATAAAGGTAAAATTTAATGGCAAATAAGTGCAGTTTTTGCGGTGAGACGGGCGCGGACGGGCGTCGTATCTATCCTAACGACGACGGTACGGCGGCTATCTGCAGCTATTGTATCGATATGGCATACGCCGCTATCCACGGCAGCGAGGGTCAAAATGAGGCGATACAAAATCAAAATAAAGAGATCGATTTCGAGGCTATCAAGCCAAAGGCGCTGATGGAAGTGCTAAATCGCTACGTCATCGGTCAGGAGCGCGCTAAGAAAATTTTTAGCGTCGGCGTTTACAACCACTATAAAAGAATTTTCAGGCAGACCGACGCGAAGGGAGACGATACCGAAATTTCAAAATCAAATATCTTGCTTATCGGGCCTACCGGCAGCGGCAAGACGCTTATGGCGCAGACCTTGGCGCGATTTTTGGATGTACCGATTGCTATTAGCGACGCTACGAGCCTAACGGAAGCGGGCTACGTCGGCGAGGACGTAGAAAATATCCTCACCCGCCTTTTGCAGGCTGCGGACGGCGACGTAGAGAAGGCGCAGCGCGGTATCGTATTCGTAGACGAGATCGATAAGATCGCGCGAATGAGCGAAAACCGCAGCATCACGCGCGACGTAAGCGGCGAAGGGGTACAGCAAGCGCTTCTTAAGATCATCGAAGGAAGCGTCGTAAATATCCCTCCAAAGGGCGGCCGCAAGCATCCAAATCAGGACTTCATCCAGATCGATACTACTAATATCCTATTTGTCTGCGGCGGCGCGTTTGACGGGCTAAACGAGATCATCAACCGCCGTATCGGGCAAAACGTGCTAGGGTTTAACCAAACCAAGCGCAGCAAGAAAGAGAGCTTAAATTTACTAAATATGGTCGAGGCCGACGATCTGGTGCATTACGGCATAATCCCCGAGCTCATCGGGCGCTTGCACGTAGTGGCTACGCTAAATGAGATCGACGAAAAGGCGATGGTTAGAATTTTAACCGAGCCGAAAAACGCGATCTTAAAGCAATATCAAAAGCTCTTTGCGATAGACGGCGCAAATTTAAAATTCGATGACGACGCGCTAAGAGAGGTCGCAAGCCTTGCGATTAAGCGCAAAACCGGCGCACGCGGACTTCGCAGCATAATCGAGGAGATTATGATCGATATTATGTTTGATCTGCCTGAGCTTAAGGGCTATGACGTCATCATCTCCAAAGAGGTCGTAGATGGCGTTTCCAAGCCGATACTTGTAAAACAAAATTTAACTGCATAAAGGGGATAAATGTTACTTGATTCGATTCTAGGATTATTTTCTAGGGATATGGGTATTGATCTAGGCACGGCAAACACGCTTGTGCTGCTAAAAGATAAAGGCATCATCATCAACGAACCGAGCGTCGTAGCGGTGCAAAACGAACGCTACGGCAAGCAAAGGATCATCGCCGTGGGCGCCGAAGCTAAAGAGATGCTCGGGCGCACTCCGGGCGATATCGAAGCGGTGCGCCCGATGAAGGACGGCGTTATCGCGGATTTTGATATGACGGAGAAGATGATTAGGTATTTCATCGAAAAGACCCACAAGCGCCGCTTTTTCGTAAGCCCGCGCATCATCATCTCGGTTCCTTACGGGCTAACTCAGGTCGAGCGCAAAGCCGTGCGCGAAAGCGCGATGATAGCGGGCGCGCGCGAGGTTTATCTAATCGAAGAGCCGATGGCTGCAGCGATCGGTGCGGGGCTTCCGGTAAATGAAGCGCGCGGCTCGCTGGTCGTAGATATCGGCGGCGGTACCACCGAGATCGGCGTTATCTCTTTAGGCGGCATCATCAGCGCCAAATCCGTTCGCGTCGCAGGTGATAAGATCGACGCAAGCATCGTTAACTACGTCAAAGAAAAATATAGTCTGCTTATCTCGGAGCGCGCGGCTGAGGAGATTAAGATCAAAATCGGCACGGCGGTGCAACAGCAAAAAGACCTTACCTACACGGTCAAAGGGAAAGACCAGATCAGCGGGCTTTTAAGCTCGGTTGATCTTACGAGTGAGGACGTTAGAGAGGCGATCAAAGACTCAATCAGAGAGATTGCGGACGCGCTGAAATTTGTCCTTGAGAGCATTCAGCCAGAAGTTGCCGCCGATATCGTCGAAAACGGCGTCGTGCTAACGGGTGGCGGTGCGCTCATTCGCGGATTAGATAAATATCTAAGCGACACCGTAAAGCTTCCGGTTTTCGTCGCGGACGAGCCGCTGCTTTGCGTCGCAAACGGCACGGGAAAAGCCCTAGAAGAGATCAAATCGCTAAAACAAGCGGCAAATGACTAATCTCAAACTCCTCCTCGTCGCGGTTTTGCTGGTAGCCGTTTCGCTTACGTTCGGCTCGTATATCCACGGCAAATTTATCGGATTTGCAGGAGGAATTTTAGAGGTTTATTACGGCGTGAGCGATCGGGTAAAAAGCGCCGTTAGCGAGCATTTTAACCAGGCAGAGACGATCAAAGCTCTACGAGAAGAAAACGCCGAGCTAAAAAAATCGGCGATGCTGCTTAGTACGTTCGCGGGCGAGCTGAATAAAATTTTGATCGATAAAAATAGCTCTATTTATGAGCCCAAAGTTCAGCTCGTAAAGGCGCTGAGCTATGCAAATCTAAACGACTACAACAAATTCTTCGTAAATTTTGAAAATTTTAACCCAAACAAAATTTACGGCCTCATCAGCGAGGGCAAGACCGCAGGAATTTTAGTAAATAAAGACGGGCGCCCGCTTGCGATCTTACAGCGCGACGAAAAGAGCAATTTCTCCGTTTTCATAGGAGATACTCAAATTCCTGGTGTCGCAGGCGGCGAAAATAACGAGCTCGTAGTCAGATACATCCCGCAATGGCTCGATCCCAAGGTAGGCGATGAGGTGCTTACCAGCGGCAAGGACGGGATTTTTTTTGCCGGCGTGCCGGTAGGAAAGGTTAAAGAGATTCAAAACGGAAAGTTATACAAAAGCGCCGTCGTAGAGCCCTACGTGAGCTCCGAGATGCCGGCGTTTTTGTATGTCGTTACAAAGGAAAATTGATGCCCAAAAGAGATGATATTAAGACGATTTTGCTGATCGGCAGCGGTCCGATCGTAATCGGCCAGGCGTGCGAGTTCGATTACAGCGGCACGCAGGCTGCCAAGACGCTAAAGAGCCTCGGATACCGCGTAGTGCTAATAAACTCTAACCCCGCTACCATTATGACCGATCCCGATTTTGCCGACGCCACCTATATCGAGCCGATCACCAAAGAGAGCATTTTGCGTATCATAAAGCGTGAGAGCGTCGATGCGATCCTGCCTACGATGGGCGGACAGGTCGCGCTAAACGTCGCGATGCAGGCTTACGAAAGCGGCGAGCTAGCAGGGGTGAAATTTCTAGGCGCCAACCCCGAAGCGATCAAAAAGGGCGAGGATAGGGTAAAATTTAAAGAGGCGATGATTAAGATCGGAATGGATCTGCCTAAATCCAAATACGCCTACAATATCGAAGAGGCGATGGCTGCGGCGAATGAGATCGGCTTTCCGCTCATTATCCGCGCTAGCTACACCCTAGGCGGCGCAGGCAGCGGCGTGGCGTATAATATCGATGAGTTTAAAGAGGTCGCGCAAAACGGGCTAGACGTGAGCCCGATAAATGAAATTTTGATCGAAGAGAGCCTGCTTGGATGGAAAGAGTTCGAAATGGAGGTAATCCGCGATCACAAGGATAACTGCATCATCGTCTGCTCGATCGAAAATTTTGATCCTATGGGCGTGCATACGGGCGATAGTATCACGGTCGCGCCCGCTCTGACGCTTACCGATAAAGAATACCAAGCGATGCGCGACGCAAGTTTTAAAATTTTACGTGAGATCGGCGTGGATACGGGCGGCTCAAACGTGCAGTTTGCGGTAAATCCGCAAACGGGGCGGATGATCGTCATCGAGATGAATCCGCGCGTAAGCCGCAGCTCGGCTCTCGCATCCAAAGCCACGGGCTATCCGATCGCCAAGGTCGCTACGATGTTAGCTGTGGGCTTTAGCCTGGATGAGATCAAAAACGACATCACCGGCACGCCCGCAAGCTTTGAGCCGGTGATCGATTATATCGTGACTAAAATTCCGCGCTTTGCGTTTGAAAAATTCCCCGGCGCAAACCCGTATCTCGGCACTGCGATGAAGAGTATCGGCGAGGTGATGGCGATCGGGCGCAGCTTTAAAGAGAGCATCCAAAAGGCGCTGTGCTCGCTGGAGAAGGGCTACTTCGGTTTCGTGGAATTAAATTTAAGCGAAAAGGATCTTATCTTCGGGCTTCGCAACGCGCAGCAAGATAGAGCTTTATATATCGCTCAGGGCTTTAGAGCGGGCATGAGCGTGGATCAAATTTACGAGCTTAGCAAGATCGATCGCTGGTTTTTGAGCCAGATCGAGCAGATCGTAAAATTTGAAGAGCGCATCGATATGGAGATCATCAACGACGCGGCGCTTCTAAGACAGGCCAAGAGCTGGGGCTTTAGCGATAAGATGATCGCAAATTTGATCAACAAAAAGGACAATCTGGGCCTTACGCAAAACGATATCCATTTTGCCTGCGCCAGACAGGGTATCGACCTTGAATACAACGAAGTAGATACCTGTGCTGGCGAGTTTGCGGCGCTTACCCCGTATCTGTACTCCAGCACCAACATAACGCCCGCCATCGCAAGCCGTAAAATTTCAAAAGATAATAAAAAAGTCCTCATCATCGGCGGCGGTCCGAACCGCATCGGACAGGGCATCGAGTTTGACTACTGCTGCGTGCACGCCAGCTACGCTCTGCGCGATATGGGGATCACCACGATAATGTATAACTGCAACCCAGAAACCGTCAGCACCGACTACGACACGAGCGATATTTTATACTTCGAGCCGATCGATTTCGAGCACGTTAGAGCGGTCATCGAGGCCGAGAACCCCGACGGCGTGATCGTGCATTTCGGTGGCCAAACGCCGCTAAAGCTCGCCAAGCGCCTAAGCACCGTGGGAGCCAAGATCATCGGCACGAGCGCGCGCACGATAGACGTAGCGGAAGACCGCAAAAAATTTAGCGAGTTTATCGCAAGCATCGGCGTCAAACAGCCCAAAAACGATACCGCTATAAGTGAAGCCGAAGCGATCGAAAAGGCCGCTGCTATCGGCTATCCGGTGCTCGTGCGCCCTAGCTACGTGCTTGGAGGTCGCGCGATGCGGCGCGTGCATAGCGAAGCCGAGCTCAGGCTGTATATGAGCGAAGCCGTGAGTGTGAGTCACCACTCTCCCGTGCTGATAGATAAATTTTTACTTGACGCGACCGAGCTTGACGTCGATGCGATCTGCGACGGACGCGACGTGTATATCGGCGCGATAATGGAGCATATCGAAGAGGCGGGCATCCACAGCGGCGATAGCGCGAGTATCTTGCCGCCGCTTAGCCTAAGCGCGGAGATGATCGATCTGGTAAGTCGTCAAACCAAAGAGATCGCGCTAAATCTTGGCGTCGTAGGGCTTATGAACATTCAATTCGCGATTTTTGAAAACGAGCTTTACATCATCGAGGTAAATCCGCGCGCGAGCCGCACCGTGCCGTTTGTAAGCAAGGCAACGGGAATTCCGATGGCAAAGGTCGCTACTCGCGTAATGTGGCAAGGGGGTCTGCGCGAGGCTTTGAAATTTTACGACGAGTTCGGCGTGCTGGTCGAAGAGAAGGGAATTTTAAAGCCGCGTATTAAAAATCATATCTGCGTCAAAGAAAGCGTCTTTCCTTTCAACAAGCTTACGGGCGCGGATCTGATCCTGGGGCCTGAGATGAAAAGCACCGGCGAGGTGATGGGTATCGGCGAAAATTTCGCCAAGAGCTTTGCTAAATCGCAAATCGGCGCGAGCAATGCGCTTCCAAGCGGCGGCAAGGTATTTTTGTCGCTAGCCGATCACGACAAGCTGCGAGCCGTAGAGCTTGCACGCGCATTTACGAGCGCGGGCTTTAGTATCGCAGCTACGAGCGGCACTCACAAGCTGCTGGGCGAAAATGGCGTGGAGTGCGAGTTTGTCTATAAAATCAGCGAGGGTCGCCCAAATATCGAGGACAAGCTCAAAAACGGCGAAATTTCGCTCGTCATCAATACTAGCGATAGCAAATCAAACTCTACCGATGCCGCGAAGATCCGCCAGAGCGTGCTGCGCTTTAGGTTGCCGTATTTTACGACGATGAAGGCGGCGATCGCCGCTACGCGCTCGATCTGCTCGATAAAGGATGAATCCGCGCTTGAAGTTAAAACGCTACAGGAGTATCTAAGCGGCAAGTAGCGCGAGCAGGCCTCCGCCGGCACCGTGCCGCAATGAAATTTTAGGAAGCGAAATTTTGCTGCGAAAATTAAAGTATGGAATTTCTAAATTTTATCGGCAGCCCCCCCCATTCTATATGCATAAAATTTTTTAGGAGATACTATCAAATGAGCGAAGAGACACAACGCAAGGCCTTGCAAAACCAAATTTGGAGTATTGCAAATGAAGTAAGAGGCGCTGTTGACGGCTGGGACTTTAAGCAATACGTCCTAGGTACGTTGTTTTATAGATATATTAGCGAAAATTTTACGGATTATATAGAGGGCGACGACGATGATTTTGACTACGCAAGCTTGCCCGACGATTCGCCGGAGCTTGAAGCGATCAAGCACGATACTATTGTTACGAAGGGATATTTTATATACCCTAGTCAGTTATTTAAAAACGTCGTAAAAAATGCCGACAATAACGCAAATTTAAATACCGATTTAGATCAAATTTTTAAAAGTATCGAAGGCTCGGCAGCCGGGTATGAGTCAGAGCAGGACATAAAAGGGCTTTTTGCCGATTTTGATACTACGAGCAACCGGTTAGGAAACAGCGTTGCACAGAAAAACAGGCGACTCGCAGCGGTTTTAAAAGGCGTGGCCGAGCTTGATTTTGGCGATTTTAAGGACAACCATATCGATCTTTTTGGCGACGCATACGAGTTTCTTATCTCGAACTATGCCGCGAATGCAGGCAAATCCGGCGGCGAGTTTTTCACTCCGCAAAATGTCTCAAAGCTCATCGCCGCACTTGCCATGCACGAACAAGAGCGCGTAAATAAAATTTACGATCCAGCATGCGGTTCTGGTTCACTACTTTTGCAGGCTAAAAAGCGTTTTGACAAACATGAGGTCGAGGATGGATTTTTTGGCCAGGAGATAAATCACACGACATACAACCTGGCGCGTATGAATATGTTTTTACACAACGTTAATTACTCTAAATTTCACATAGAGCTCGGCGATACGCTACTAGATCCAAAGCTTAGCGACGATAGGCCTTTTGACGTTATCGTTTCAAATCCTCCTTACTCCATCAACTGGATCGGTAGCGACGATCCGACGCTCATAAACGATCCTAGATTTGCTCCTGCGGGCGTTCTTGCGCCAAAAAGCAAGGCCGATTTTGCCTTTATCTTACACGCGCTTAGTTATCTTTCGGCAAAAGGCAGAGCCGCGATAGTTAGTTTCCCGGGCATTTTTTATAGAGGCGGTGCGGAAAAAAAGATCCGCGAATATCTCGTAAAAGAAAATTTTGTCGAGACCGTCATCGCGCTCGCCCCAAATCTTTTTTATGGCACTCCGATAGCTGTTAATATCCTTGTTCTTTCAAAGCATAAAACAGAGACTAAAACGCAGTTTATAGATGCTAGCGGGTTTTTTGAAAAAAGAACAAACAACAACGTCCTAACTGACGAACACATTGCGAAAATAATAGAAATTTTTGGTAAAAAAGAAGATATCGCCCATGTATGCGCACTCGCAGATAATGAAAAAATAGTCCAAAACGATTACAATCTAGCCGTAAGCTCTTATGTCGAGGCAAAAGATACACGCGAGGTTATCGACATAAACGAGTTAAATTTACGGATAAAGCAGATCGTGGCTAAAATCTCAAATTTGCGCGAACAAATCGACGAAATCGTTGCGGAAATAAATTCGGGCAGCGAAATATGAAAGCTATTATTTACACGACAAGCGATGGCAAGTCAAGATTTTCTTTGCAAAAATTTGATGAACAGCTTTGGCTGACGCAACTTGAAATCGCGGAACTTTACCAGACGACCAAACAAAATATTAGCAAGCATATAAAGGCTATTTTTTTAGAAAATGAGATAGATGAAAAAGCAACTGTCAACTTTCAGTTGACAGTTCAAAATGAAGGCGGGCGCAATATAAAGCGTAAAATGGCTTATTATCCTTTGCCTTTGATTATAGCCGTAGGTTACCGCGTGCGTTCATCTCGCGGTACGCAGTTTCGTCAGTGGGCGACGCAATGCTTAGGAGAATATATAAAAAAGGGTTTTGCGCTTGACGACGAACGCTTAAAAGGCACGGGCGGCGGCGATTATTTCAAAGAGTTGCTTGAACGCATTCGCGATATCCGTAGTAGCGAAAAAGCGATGTATCGCCAAGTACTCGACCTTTACGCCACTAGCTACGACTACGATCCAAAAAGCGACGAGAGTATTAAATTTTTTAAAATAGTTCAAAACAAGCTTCATTACGCCGTTAGCGAGCAAACCGCCTCCGAGATTATTTTTAGTAGAGTAAACGGAGATAAAGAATTTATGGGGCTTACAAATTTTAAAGGCCAAATGCCGACGCTAAACGAGGCTAAAACGGCGAAAAATTACCTAAGCGAGGATGAACTTTTTAGATTAAATCGCTTGGTTTCGGCGTTTTTCGATCTTGCCGAGGTGAAGGCGCACGAGCGCGAGCCGATGTATATGAGAGACTGGATAAGCGAGCTGGATAAATTTAGCGTAACTTACGGCAAAGGCGTTTTGCAAAATGCTGGCTCGGTAAGTCATAGCGAGGCTATGAAAAAAGTTGACACCGAATATGCAAAATACCGACAAAACAACCTAACTCCGGTCGAGAAAGAATATATAAACGCCGTCAAAAGTATAAATTTAAAGCTAAAAGACAAAGGCAAGAAATGAGTAAAATTTTTGATTTGATAAATGAATTTTGCTCTGAAGGGGTAAAATTTGATGAACTTGGAGTTATTTGTAAGAGCTTAGCAAAAGGCACGCTTAAACAAGAAGATTTAGTGGACAAAGGAGTATATCCTGTTGTTAATTCAGGTAGGGATTACTACGGCTTTTATGATAAGTACAATAATGAAGCCAATGCTTTTACAATTGCCTCACGAGGCGAATATGCGGGTTTTGTAAAATTCATTGATTGCAAATTTTGGGCTGGTGGATTATGCTATCCTTACACCTCAAAAGATGAGGAGTATGTTTTAACTAAATTTGTATTCTATTTTTTAAAGTCGATTGAAAAGAAAAATATGGATATGTTGGTTGCCAGAGGAAGTATTCCTGCACTCAACAAAAGCGATATTGATAAAGTTAAAATCCCTGTACCTCGGATAGAAGTACAGCGTGAAATAGTCCGCATTTTGGACTGTTTCACGCTGCTTACAGCAGAGCTTACAGCAGAGCTTACAGCTAGGAAAAAGCAATACGAATTTTATCGCGACTTCCTTTTAAGCTTTGACGAGCTCAATAAAAATGGGGGGTATGAACTAAAAACACTTAGGAGCATTGCAGACTACTCGAGCGATAGAATTAAATTTGACTCTTTAAATGAGCTAAATTACGTCGGCGTGGAAAATTTGCTTCAAAATAAAGCAGGGAAAGTATCGTCAAAATACGTTCCGGCAAGCGGAAACTGTACTAAGTTTGAAAGCGGCGATATTTTGATAGGCAATATTCGTCCTTATTTAAAGAAAATTTGGCAAGCTGACTGCACTGGTGGAGCAAGTGGCGACGTTTTGGTTTTGCGTTTAAACGACGAAAGCGTCAATTCTAGATATTTGTATCAAATTTTGGCTGATGATAAATTTTTCGATTATAATATGAAAAATGCAAAAGGCGCAAAAATGCCACGAGGAAATAAGAATGCTATTTTGGAATATAAAATCCCTGTTCCATCACTACCAACCCAGCGCAAAATCGTCGAAATACTCGACAAATTTGACACGCTCGTGAACTCTATAGCCGAGGGCCTTCCGTGTGAGATAAAGCTAAGACAAAAGCAGTATGAATATTACAGAGAAAGGCTATTAAGCTTTACGGAAATTAAAAAGGAGATATAGAGTAGTGTTTGCTGGTACTCTTAACGAAATAGCAAATAAGCTTAAAAATTCGAATAAAAAAGCACAATTAATTTATGCTTTTAACGGTACGGGCAAGACTCGTTTATCTGTAGAATTTAAAAATTTAATAGAATCAGGAGCCGATGAAAACAGTGACTCTGACCAAAAGAAAATTATTTATTATAATGCTTTTACGCAGGATTTATTTTATTGGGATAACGATATAGAAAATGATGTCGAGCCAAAATTAAAAATACAACCGAATTCTTTTACTAGCTGGGTATTTCAAGAACAAGGATTGGATAAAGAGGTTATTGATACTTTTCAGCTTTATGTAGGTAAAAAGCTTGAACCTAGATTCGATGCAAATTTTTCAGAAGTTTCTTTTTCTTTTATAGATGACAATGCCTCCGAAGATAATATTAAAATTTCAAAAGGAGAAGAAAGTATTTTTATTTGGAGTATTTTTTATGTATTAATAAGGCAAGTAATAAATGAACTAAATATAGCGGAACCAGATAATCGATCAACTCACGAATTTGATGATCTAAAATATATTTTTATAGACGATCCAGTTAGTTCGCTGGACGAGAACAATCTAATAGAAATAGCTGTGAATTTAGCTGAGAGAATAAAGGGGAGCGAATCTGATATAAAATTTATCATTACTACGCATAATCCCCTATTTTATAATGTTTTGCACAATGGACTAAATGCCTATAAATTTGTTTTAAAAAACAATGAAGACAGGGTGTATATTTTAGAAGAACAAGAAAATGATTCGCCCTTTGCTTATCATCTGTATTTAAAAGCCGAGATAGAAAAAGCCATTGAGAGCAATCAAATCAAGAAGTACCATTTTAATTTTCTAAGAAATATTTTAGAAAAGACTTCTACTTTTCTTGGTTATAAAAGCTGGGGCGATCTCTTGCCGAATACTCCAGGCGGAGATTCAAAACCGTATAAAACAAGACTGATTAATATTTCAAGTCATTCTAAACATTCTGCCGAAGAGAGTGTTGAGCCAAACGATAACGACAAAAGAGTATTAGGATTTTTAATTCAGGAAATTAGCTCAATATACCATTTTAAATAAGAAACTAACAAAGGAAGAAAATGACCGAAATCAAGCCGATAGCCGAGAGTAAAAATTTCATAGTCCTGGACGAATATGAAAAGATAATCCAGCCCTCAACCTACCAAAGCGAAGCGGATATGGAGCGCGAACTGATAAACGATCTAGTTGCACAAGGCTACGAATATGCAAAAGAAATAAATTCTCCTGCAAAGCTGTTAGAAAATTTAAAACAGCGACTGGAAAGCCTAAACGAGGTTAAATTTACGTCATCTGAATGGACTAGGTTTCTTAGCGAATATCTCGACGCGCCAAACGACGGAGTGAATGAAAAGACTCGCAAAATCCAAGACAATCACATTTATGATTTTGTTTTTGATGATGGGCATATACAAAATATCTACCTTCTCGATAAGAAAAATATCGCGCGAAATAGCGTGCAAGTCGTTAATCAATTCAAGCAAACGGGATCGTTTGTCAATAGATACGACGTTACTATTTTGATTAACGGATTACCGCTCGTGCAAATCGAACTAAAAAAGCGCGGCGTGGCGATAAGAGAAGCGTTCAATCAAATCCACCGCTATGCCAAAGAGAGCTTTAATACGTCAAATTCGCTATTTAAATACCTGCAAATTTTTGTTATCTCAAACGGCACGGATACGCGTTACTTTGCAAATACCACAAAACGCGACAAGAGTAGTTTCGATTTTACTATCAACTGGGCGGATTCTAAAAATTTGCCAATTAAGGACATAAAGGACTTTACTGCGACTTTTCTAGCAAAAAATACGCTTTTAAGCATACTGACAAAATACTGCGTATTTGACGCGAGCGATACGCTGCTAATCATGCGTCCGTATCAGATCGCAGCAACCGAACGTATATTGTGGAAGATAAATAGCTCGCATCTTAGTAAATGCTATGCAAAGCCGGAGGGCGGCGGCTATATCTGGCATACGACAGGATCGGGCAAAACTCTAACTAGCTTTAAGGCAGCAAGGCTCGCTACTCAGCTTGATTTTATAGATAAGGTCTTTTTTGTAGTAGATCGTAAGGATCTAGACTATCAGACAATGAAGGAGTATCAAAAATTTCAAAAAGATAGCGTAAACGGCTCAAATAGCTGCGCCGAACTAAAACGAAATACGGAAAAAGAGGACGGCAAAATAATAGTAACGACCATACAAAAGCTAAATAATCTAATGAAAAGCGAAAGCGAGCTGGCCGTATATCAAAAGGAGGTCGTTTTTATATTTGACGAGTGCCACCGCTCGCAGTTTGGCGAGGCACAGAAAAATTTAAAGAAAAAATTTAAGCGATTTTTCCAGTTCGGTTTTACTGGTACGCCGATATTTCCGCAAAATGCGTCAGGGGCGGAGACGACGCAAAGCGTATTTGGAAGCGAGCTTCACTCGTATATATTAACCGATGCCGTACGAGACGAAAAAGTGCTTAAATTTAAGGTTGATTATAACAACGTAAGACCTAAATTTAGAGAATTTGAGACCGAAAAAGATGAGCTAAAACTAAGCGCTGCGGAGAGTAAAGAGGCATTTTTGCACCCTGATCGTATAAAAGAGATTTCGCAGTATATCCTGGATCGTTTTAGGCAAAAAACGCACCGACTAAACGCAAGCGGTAAAGGCTTTAACGCTATGTTTGCAGTAAGCTCTATCGAGGCCGCGAAGCTATACTACGAGGCGTTTAAAAATTTACAAAAAGATAAAGAGCGACCGCTAAAAGTAGCAACGATTTTTTCATTTTCGCAAAACGAGGAGCAGGATGTTATAGGTGAGATAGCAGACGAAAATTTTGAGCCAGAGACGATGGATATGAGCTCAAAAGAATTTCTAAATGTGGCGATAAAAGATTATAACGCCTATTTTAGGACGAATTTTAGCATCGAGGGCAGGTCGTTTCAGGACTATTACCGCGACTTGAGTGAACGCATGAAAAAGCAAGAAGTCGATTTGCTCTTGGTTGTGGGCATGTTTTTAACAGGGTTCGACGCACCTACGTTAAATACGCTATTCGTAGATAAAAATTTACGTTATCACGGGCTTATGCAGGCTTTTTCACGTACGAATAGAATCCTAGACGCCACTAAGACCTTTGGCAATATCGTGACTTTTAGAGACTTGCAGCAAGCTACGATCGATGCCATCACGCTTTTTGGTAAAAACAGTACCAAAAACGTAATTTTGGAAAAAAGCTATAAGGAATATATGCAGGGCTTTACCGATGCTGCTACCGGCGAGGCCAGACGAGGATTTCTAGAAGTTACGAGCGAGCTTGAGGCGCGCTTCTCAGATCCTAACGCAATAGAAACGCAAAAGGATAAAAAGGATTTTGTTAAGCTTTTTGGCGAGTATCTTCGCGTAGAAAATGCTCTGCAAAACTATGACGAATTTGCGGCGCTGCAGGCTCTGCAAGGGGTAAATTTGAATGATGAGAATGCCGTGCGCGAATTTAAAGAAAAATTTTATCTAAGCGAAGAGGATTTGCAGGAGATGCAAAGCATAAAAGTGCCTAGCGTGCGAGCACTCCAAGACTACCGCTCTACCTATAACGATATAAGAGACTGGCTAAGAAAAGAAAGAGCGGGCGAACGCAAAGAGGCGCAAAAGATGGACTGGGACGACGTGGTCTTTGAGATTGACCTACTCAAGTCGCAGGAGATAAATTTAGACTATATTTTGGGGTTAATATTTGAGCACAATAAAAAGATTAAAGATAAGATCGCGCTTACCGAAGAGATCCGCAGGATCATCCGCGCCAGCCTGGAAAATCGCTCAAAAGAGGGGCTAATAGTAGATTTTATAAACGGGACTGATTTGGACGAGTTAAAAGATAGAGCAGGCGTAGTCGAGGCGTTTTTTAAATTTGCAAAAGGCGAGATGTCGCGCGAAGCAAAAGAACTGATTGGCTCGTTAAATTTAAATGAAAATGCTGCAAAAAGGTATATTAGCGCATCGCTAAAACGTGGATACGCAAGCCCAAATGGAACCGATTTAAATGAAAGCCTGCCTAAAATGAGCCCTCTAAGTCCGAAATATCTAAGCGCAAAGCAAGACGCGTTTGAAAAAATCGCCTTTTTCGTGGATAAATTTAAGGAAGTCGGCATTGAGGTTTAGGCACGACTTAATTTGGATGTATTATTTTGTACTATATAAGCGATGCAAATAGGCGTTTTATGCGTTTAGATTATATTTTTACAGACGAAAATTATTAGAAAAATTGTTGTTGAGTTATAAAATATATTGCATTGAAAACAAAGAAGTATAATTTGTGTCAATACGATGATGTAGATTCGTATCAATTTTAAAATTTAGCTCCTCGCCGCTGTTGTTATCGCTCCAAACGGCGACGAGTTTTGAGGCGGCATCGATGTGGGAGCAAAATTTACTCGCGCCAAAGTCCGCGGCGCTTATGCCGCCGATTCTAGGATCACTTTTAAGTTCGGTAAAATCGTTGATTACTATCATGAAACGGCTTTAAATTTAATCAAAATTTAGCGCGCTACGGCGGATAAGCTGCTCGCTCGCCATTGCGCTATCGGCGTTAAATTCTATAAAATTTAATGCATGGCGGCAGATTTTTAAAATTTACCGCCTTTTTTGCACTTTAACTTTTGGGGCGGTTTTTGCGCCTTGCGCTTTTGCCTGCGGGCGCTCGATAATGCGGATATTGGCATTTGAGCGGAGCCTGTCGTTGAACTCGGTGATCGCCTTTTTGCGCTCAGAGGTCACGTAGCCTTCGATCGCCCTATCTTGCACGCTGTCAAAATCAAGCGTACGAAGCCCCTTTTTGTCGTTTACGTAAAACATCTCGTAGCCGTTGCGCGTAGGGATTATCGGCGAAAATTTGCCCTGCTCGACGTTCGTGACGATGTATTTGAGCCCCTCATCCATTTGATTGGCCTTGAGGGTTCCTTTCATCACATACACGTCGCTTGGGCGGAGCTTTGGATTTGTGCGGATCTTATCGAGCGGAGCTTGTGATTTTGCGATGTAGCGGGTGAGCGTGATGCTATCGAAGGTTGTAAATAATGAACTATTTTGGCTGTAGAATTTTTTGACATTTTCGGGGGTCGTGCGGTGCTGTACGTCTGCGAATATCGAGCCATAGAGCTTTTCTTCAAGCAGTGTGCGGCGGATATTTGCTTTAAAGTCATCGTAGTTTATACCTTGCTTTTGCACGGCGGTTTTGAGTTGGTCTAAGCTAAGCTTATTTTGATCGGCGATCGCTTTGAGCCTCGCGTCGATCTCCGCATCATTTACCGCGATGCCGCGGCGTTTAATCTCGGATTGTTGCAGCTTTTGCTCGATTAAAATTTCCATCGCAGCTTGCGGCGAAGCGCCCGTTAGCTTCTGAACTTTGGCTAGTTCGTAGCCGGTGATCGGCTCATTATCTACCACGGCGATGACGCCGTTTACTACTTCGGCATTTGCACAAACAGCACAGATCATTGCGGAAAAAAGCAGTTTCTTTATCATTTTTAACCTTTATTTAGTCTTTTTGCTTTATAATTACAAGATCGCGATTATAACATTAAATGGTAATTTTTGCAAAGGAATTTTATGATAGTAACTCGTTTTGCGCCGAGTCCTACGGGATATTTACATATCGGCGGACTTAGAACGGCACTTTTTAGTTATCTTTACGCTAGGGCAAACGGCGGCAAATTCCTGCTGCGTATTGAGGACACTGATCTGAAGCGCAATTCGCAGGAGGCTGCTAAGGCGATCGAGGAAGCCTTTAAGTGGTGCAATCTGGACTATGATGGGCAGATCGTGTATCAAAGCTCACGCTTCGATCTTTACAAACAATACGTCCAAAAGCTGCTAGATGAGGGTAAGGCATACAAGTGCTATATGAGTAAGGACGAGCTAGGCGAGCTGCGCGCGCAGCAGGAAGCTCGCAAAGAGCGCCCGCGCTACGATAACCGCTATCGCGACTTTACCGGCACGCCGCCTGCTGGGATCGAGCCCGTAATCCGCATCAAATCCCCGCTTAGCGGCACGATAGAATTTAGTGACGGCATCAAAGGCGAGATAAAATTTAACGCCACCGATATTCTGGACGATTTCATCATCGCGCGTTCCGACGGCACGCCTACGTACAACTTCACGGTCGTGATAGACGACGCGCTGATGGGCGTCACGGACGTGATCCGCGGCGACGATCATCTAAGCAACACCCCGAAGCAGATCGTGCTGTATAATGCGCTAGGCTTTAAAATCCCTAAATTTTACCATGTCGCGATGATCAACGGCACCGACGGCAGCAAGCTGAGCAAACGTCACGGCGCTACCGACGTGATGGAGTATAAGCGCATGGGCTATCTGCCGCAAGCTCTGCTAAATTTCTTAGTACGTCTGGGCTGGAGCCACGGGGATGATGAAATTTTTAGCATGGAGGAGATGAAGCGATACTTTGATCCTAACCATATTAGCAAGAGCGCTAGCACCTTCAATCAAACCAAGCTTGAGTGGCTAAATGCGCATTATATTAAAAACTCTGACGACGATGAGCTTGCCATGCAGCTTGTGGAATTCGGCGTCGATATCCGCTCGCACGCGAAAAAACATCTCATCGCGCAGCAGTACAAACAGCGCGCAAAGACGCTAGTGGAGATGGCTGAGGGCATTAAAGTTCTTCTAGCCCGTCCGAGCTGCTACGACGAGAAGGCGTATAAGAAATTTGTAACCGAAAGTTCGCTAAGCTTACTCGCAAAATTTTCGGATACTCTAAGCGCAAATTTAAATGCAAAGGAGTGCGAGGAAAGGACGATGGGGTTTTTGGACGCAAACGGCGCCAAGCTAAAGGATCTTGCCCAGCCGCTGCGCGTTGCGATCACGGGAGGCAGCGTAAGTCCGTCGATTTTTGAAATTTGTGAAATTTTAGGAAGCGACGAAGTTAAAACGAGAATTTCAAATTTAATCAAAAAAGGATTATAAAATGGCTAAAGTAAACGTTGAAGCGGCTTTGAAGTACCACATAGGTGGTAAAATCGGAACGAATGTAAAAACACCATGTGCTACGGCGGAGGATTTGGCGCTTGCATATACGCCGGGCGTCGCGGAACCTTGCAAGGTGATCGAAGGTGATCACGAAGCCGCGTTTAAATACACGAATAAAGCCAATCTCGTAGCCGTTATCACTAACGGTACGGCGGTTTTGGGTCTCGGAGATATCGGCGCAATCGCCGGAAAGCCCGTAATGGAGGGCAAGGCGGTTTTGTTTAAAAAATTCGGTGGCGTCGATGCGTTTGACATCGAGATCGACGAAAAAGATCCTAAAAAGATAATTGAAATTTGCAAAGCGCTTGCGCCTACGTTCGGCGGTATAAATTTAGAGGATATCAAAGCTCCCGAGTGCTTCGAGATCGAGCGTGAGCTGCAAAAAGCCGTCGATATCCCAGTCATGCACGACGATCAGCACGGCACCGCGATGATTACGGGCGCAGGGCTAATCAATGCAGCCCTCATCAGCGGCAAAAAGATCGAGGATATGAAGATCGTAGTCAGCGGCTCGGGCGCTGCTGGCATAGCGTGTGCAAAGATGTATCGTAATTTAGGCGCTAAACATATCATAATGCTCGATTCCAAAGGGGTGATCCACAAGGGCCGCACCGATCTTACCGAGCAAAAGAAAGAATTTGCCCTAGACACCGCAGATCGCACGCTAGAGGACGCGATGAAGGGCGCGGATATGTTTTTGGGCCTTAGCAAGCCGGGCGTTTTAACCAAAGAGATGGTAAAGACTATGGCACCGCATCCGATCATTTTCGCGCTTGCAAATCCGGTACCGGAAATTTATCCAAGCGAGGTCGAGGAAGTAAGAAACGACGCGATCGTAGGCACGGGCAGAAGCGACTTTGCAAATCAGATCAATAACGTTTTGGGCTTTCCGTATATCTTCCGCGGCGCGCTTGACGTAAGAGCCAAAAAGATCACCGAAAATATGAAAATTGCTGCCGCTCGCGCAATGGCGGATCTTGCTCGCGAAGAGGTTCCTGCGGAAATCCGCAAGATGCTGGGCAAGGATAACTTAAAATTCGGCAAAGACTACGTGATCCCAAATCCTTTCGATCCGCGCGTATTCGCCGTGATCTCGACGGCGGTTGCAAAAGCTGCGGTAGATGACGGCGTCGCTCGCGTCAAAGACTTCGATGCTGCGGCTTATAAAAAGAGCCTAGAAGCTAAAAAGCTATGATTTTTTGCTCCTGCGCGAGGCGAGATTAAATTTAAGAGGCGTAAATGAAAGATTTGGCTTTACTTACCGATTTTTATCAGCTTAGTATGATGCAGGGTTATTTTTTCACAAAGCCCAATCAGACGGCGGTTTTTGACGTTTTTTATCGTAAAAACCCAAGCGGCGGCGGTTACGCGATATTTTGCGGCTTAAACGAGGTTGTGGATTATATCGAAAACTTAAAATTTAGTGACGACGACATCGCATATCTAAAAAGTCTAAATTTCTTTAAGCCCGAATTTTTGGAATTTCTAAGAGGCTTTAAATTTAGTGGCGAAATTTACGCCATGGATGAGGGGCAGATCGTATTTCCGCACGAGCCGCTAATTCGCGTCAAGGCAAATATCATGGAGGCGCAGCTCATCGAGACTGCGATTCTAAATACTATAAATTTTCAAACTCTAATCGCCACGAAAAGCTCGCGCATCAATTTTAGCGCTAAGGGTGATTCGGTGATGGAGTTTGGCTTGCGCCGCGCTCAGGGGCAAAGTGCCGGCATCTACGGCGCAAAAGCTGCGATTATAGGGGGCTGCAGCGCCACGTCAAACGTACTAGCCGCAAAGAAATTCGGCGTGCCCGCGATCGGCACCCACTCGCACTCGTGGATTCAGAGCTTTGATAGCGAGTTGGAGGCGTTTCGCGCCTACGCTAAAATTTATCCGAACAGCACGCTTTTGCTTGTCGATACCTACGATACTCTCGCAAGCGGCGTGCCGAATGCGATTACGGTTTTTAAAGAGCTGCGCGCCAGCGGTCATGAGCCGCTTGGAATCCGCATAGATTCGGGCGATCTGGAGTATCTAACCAAACAGGCGCGTAAGATGCTCGATGCGGCGGGCTTTAATGACGCAAAGATCACCGCGTCGAATGATCTGGACGAATACGCGATCGATCAGCTCAAACTTTTCGACGCTAAAATCGATAGCTGGGGGATCGGCACGAGGCTTATTACGGGCGGAGATAGTTCGAGTCTCGGCGGTGTGTATAAGCTAAGCGGTATCGAAAAAGATGGCGAGATCATAGCTAAGATCAAAATTTCAAACGATCCGCGAAAGATCAATAACCCCGGCTATAAGCAGGTCTTTAGACTCTACGACAAAGATAACGGCATGGCGCTTGCCGATCTGATCACGCTTGAGGGCGAGAGTATAGACGAGAGCGCGCCGCTTGAAATTTTCCATCCGCTTTACACCTACAAGCGTAAAATTTTAACGAATTTTAGCGCGCATAAGCTCTTACGTCCCGTTTTTAGGGAGGGCAAATTCGTAGGCACGCGCCGCACGGTAAGCGAGATCGCGCGTTTTAGCAAGGAGCAGAAGAGTAAATTTTGGCTCGAGCACCTTCGCAACGTCCATCCGCAGAGCTACAAAGTGGATCTCTCTCAAAAGCTTTGGGATATCCGAAAATCACTCATCAACGAGTGTAACCTAAATTTAAAGGAGAAATATGTTTAAAGTTCTATCGTGCGCCGCTTTGGCGTTAGTTTTGCTAGGATGCGGCTCAAACCAGCTCCGCCAATCCCCGGATAGCGCTATGAATAAGCAAGCACAGAGCGAAAAAACCATAACTAAAGAGAACGCAAAGACCTTCTATTTTGTCGATGACAAGGGCAAAAAGCTTTCGCTTAGCTCAAACGACGATTTTAATACCGCCGTGCTAGAGGACGATAGCGGCAAAAGCTACAACCTCAAGCGCGACCGAGCCGCCGACGGCATCTATATGGAGAACAAAGACGGAGTGAGCATCCACTTCAAAAAAGGTGAGGGCATAGTGGAGTTTAGTAAATACAAATCCATCCCGATCACCGAGGTCAAATAAATCCTGAAATTTTTTGGTTAAATTCCGATTTAGCGCCGGAATTTAACCTCTTTTCCTGCGCTAAATTCGGAGAAAGTCATGTTATTAGGCAAAATCGATTATCTAAATTTGCTCCCTTTTCACGTATTTTTAAAATCCCTTCCGCTGCCGTCTTATGTTAAAAAATCGATAGAATTTAAAAAAGGGGTGCCGAGCAAACTCTGCGCCGATCTTTATTATAGGCGCATAGACGCCGCGGTAATCTCCAGCATCGAAAGCCGCCGCGCAAAATACCGCAAGCTGCCTCTTGGAATCGTCGCAAAGCGCGAAGTGCTAAGCGTACTCGTGCGCAAAAACTCGGCGCCTAGGCTCGATCCCGCGTCGATGAGCTCAAATATGCTAGCTCGCGTGCTGGATCTTAGCGGCGAGGTGCTAATCGGCGATAATGCTCTAAAGGCGCTGCTTTCGCAGGGCAAGGATAAATTCTACGATCTAGGCGAAATTTGGCAGCAGCGCACGGGCTTACCCTTCGTTTTTGGGCGGCTGTGCTGCGTGAAAAACGATAAGGTTTACTCGCGCCTGGCGGCGAAATTTTTACGTTCGCGCATTAAAATTCCAAGATATATCCTGCAAAGCTACGCCCTTTCGCGCGGCATAAAAGAGCGCGAAATTTTAAATTATCTGAAATTTATCGGTTATGAGATCGGCGTCCGCGAGGAGCTGGCGCTGAAAAAATTTATCGCTAAAGCCAAAAAATTAAAATTTAATCCGGTTCAAAAGGAGGAACTATGAAGTCTTACATCGACGGCTTGCTGCTAAATTTAAAGCGCGCCAATCCCGGTCAGGAGGTCTTTATCCAGGCATCGACCGAAATTTTATACTCGCTCATACCGCTTCTAAAGCGCGACGAGAGGTATGTGAAAAATAAAATTTTAGAGCGCATTTTGGCGCCCGAGCGCACGATGATGTTTCGCGTCGTCTATATGAGCGACGGCGGCGAGCCCTGCGTGCATACGGGATATCGCATAGAGTTCAACTCCGCTCTGGGTCCTTACAAAGGCGGTCTGCGCTTTCATCCAAGCGTAAATTTAGGCGTTTTAAAATTTTTAGGGTTTGAGCAAATTTTTAAAAATTCCCTCACGGGTCTTAATATCGGCGGCGCAAAAGGCGGTGCAAATTTCGATCCCAAGGGCAAGAGCGACGGCGAGATTATGAGATTTTGTCAAGCTTTTATGTTAGAGCTTCACCGCCTAATCAGCTCTAATACCGACGTGCCCGCGGGCGACATCGGCGTGGGCGGCCGCGAGATCGGCTATATGTACGGCGCGTATAAAAAGCTCACCCGTAGATTCGACGGCGCGCTTACGGGCAAGGGGCTAAGCTGGGGCGGCAGCCTCGCGCGCACCGAGGCTACGGGCTACGGATCGGTCTATTTTGCAAACGAGATGCTCGCTACCAGAGGCGATTCACTGCACGGCAAAATTTGCACAATTTCAGGCGCCGGCAACGTCGCAATCTACACCGCCGAAAAGCTCTATCAGATGCAGGCTAAGCCCGTTACAGTAAGCGATTCTACGGGCTTTATCTATGATGCCGAGGGAATCGACGTGGCGCTTCTTAAAAAGCTAAAAGAGCAGCTGCGCGTAGGGCTTTGCGAATATATTAAAGAGCGTCCTAACGCAAAATTTATCCCAGTTAGCGCCTATCCCGCAGGCCGCAACGGCGTGTGGAGCGTGCCGTGCGACGCAGCGTTTCCGAGCGCTACGCAAAACGAGCTTAATCTGCAAGACGTAAAGACTCTCTATGCCAACGGATGTCGCATGGTTTGCGAGGGCGCGAATATGCCAAGCACGCTTGAGGCGATCGATTTTATGCTCGCGCAAAAGGACCTTCTTTTCGGTCCTGCGAAAGCGGCGAATGCGGGCGGCGTGGCTACGAGCGGGCTTGAGATGGCGCAAAACGCGCAGATGGCGTCGTGGAGCTTCGAGCAGGTCGACGGCAAGCTGCGCGAGATCATGCGTCACATATTTCGCACCAGCTACGAGACCTCGAAGGAATTCGGCGCGGAGGGCAATCTCGTGCTGGGCTCGAATATCGCGGGCTTTCGCCGCGTAGCCGATGCGATGCTGGATCAAGGTCTAGTTTAAGCTCAACTCGCTTTATTTTGTCAAAAGCGGCAGCTCGCTTTTAAATTTAAGCTCTTTAAATTTACGGCGAGCTTTTTGGCTGCGGCGGGCTTGATAAAATTTCAATCGTTTGTGCTGAGGATAGAATATGCGCGCTTCTCGACATAATTCGCTCTGCGCGGCTTGCGCAGTATCGTGCGTGCTGCGTAAATTTTAAATGACGCCTAGGCGCAATGCGGTTTTAAAATTTTAGCTCGTCATAGCGTCGCTTTTAAATTTAACTGCAAGCGCGCAAAGTCCGCCGCCGCCAAATTTTATCTTTAAATTTGGCGGGTAAATTTTGCCCGTTAAATTTAGCTTTGAAATTTGACGTTTAAAATTTAGCTCGAAGCCGCTTTAAAATTTAGTCTAAAATTTTATCTCAGCTCGCCCGCACAGCGCGTAAATTTACACCGCGCGAGCCTAGCGTTTACCGCAGTTTGGCATAATGGCGCAAATTTTATCCAAAGGTTGCAATATGAAAAAATTTATGATTTTGCTCGCCGCTGCGGCTCTGTCGCTTGCGCATGCGGACGTGACGGATATTCTAAAGCAGGGCGCGGACGCGCTCGGTGCGACTAGGAGCGGAAACTACAAGGATCTGCTCGCTTCCGCTACGAACCGCGCCGTAGCCGAACTCGCCAAGGGCTACATCCACAGCAAGACCGCTAAAATCGAACTTCCTCCTTCGCTGAAGGCGGCTGCGAAGCTTGCGAGAAAGGTGGGCGGCGATAAATGGGAGCGCGAGCTCGTCGTGAGTATGAACGATGCCGCTACCAAGGCGGTAAGCGGCGCGAGCAAGATATTTTTGCAAGATCTGAAATCGATGAGCGACGCCGACGTTAAAAAGCTCATCGGCGGCGGCGACACGGCGCTTAGCGAGTATTTGCAGAGCAAATCGGGCGCGAAGCTGCGGGCGGTTTTTAGACCGATCGTAAGTGATATGATGAGCAAAAACAGCTTTGCAACGGCGTATAATGGGCTAAATTCCTTCGCGCAAAACAAGATCGCGGGCAATGAAGCGGTGCAAAACATCGCGCGCGGGCTGGGCGCGAGCGAGTATCTGCCTAAGCAGGGCGAGGATTTGAACGATTACATCACGCAAAAGACGCTGGACGGGCTATTTGCGGTGATGAGAGAAAAAGAAAGCGCGCTTCGCGGCAGCGCCGTCGGCAAAGGTGCTGGGATTTTGGGTAAGGTGCTTAAATAAAACTTGCGGCGAGGCTTTGGCGTAAATTTCGTCGCATAGCTGCTTATAATTGCTTTGCTCCGTAAGCTTGGGTAGCCTAAAGCTGTGCGTAAAGTGCCCACTCTAAGCGATTGTTTGCGCCAAAGCGGGCGCGCGGTGGAATTTAGAGGTTCGTTTGTCGCGCGCTCGGCATGTTGGCTTTATACGATAATCTTATGCGGAGTTTAGTCTGCGAAATTTAAAATTTCGCAGAGCTTCAGGGATTTGAAATTTTAAAATTTCACGTGGAGTTTTAGAATTTCCTGCGGCAATTGAATGCGCGTATATCTAGCGCTTACGTCTGAAATTTTAAGAAGCGGCGGAGTATCGGGATAGCAGAGCGATAACAGATAAGCGCGTAAGAGTAAATCAAGAAAGCCGTCTTGTAAATTTCGCTTCTTTCATATCTCTTTTTATGTTCCGCAAAACTCGGTTTACTCATTAGTCCTATTATTTTCCGATTCCATTTTTCTTAATTCTTTAAGCGCTCTATTATGGACATTGGCTTGCTTGCAAACTCTACCTTCAGCAGCAATATATCTTACTAAATTTATATCATTTGTATCAATGGCTATCAATAATCTGCCCATAAGCCTTTCCTCTACAAAAAACGTATAATCGCACTTTGCACACAAATTACTTTCATAAATTATAAATAATAACAAAACTACTACGGCGCAAATTATAAATTTTAATGCTTTAACCATATTTTCTCCTTGTGTGTATTCTTGCCCGTATATATTGATAATGTCGATTAGCGAGGCATTATATCACTTCTTATTTTTAAATTTAAATCTCTTTCGCTTAATTTTTATAAAATTTTCCAGTTGCTTATCGGTAAAATTTAAAATTTCTTTTCGATTTTGTAAATTTACATAAGTATATCTTATGTCGCAGCATCTATAAAAAATATATTTCCAATTTTTAATTAGCCAGTCTGCTTCTACCATATTTTTATCTGTTTTAAATAAAAACGGCAAAACCCATAAGCCCGCCTTGTAGCCGCTAATTACGATCAATTTTATAAAATTTACTCCATCATCGTCTTTTGCTTTTACTACGATAAAGCTTACATTTTTCTCGTATGGATAGCAGGATTTTCTACATTCGATAATATCTCCGACCTTTATCTTTCCGAGGAATTTCAAGAGAGGAATACTAAGCTTTTCTATCAAATTTGTCTTTATGCGTCTATTGCGTCCGAATTTATCCCTAGGTTTTGTCAGTCTGAAACCAGGGATTGTTTCGTCGCAATCTTCTTTGTAATCTTCTAATTCATCGCTACTAAGATAATTATCGGAGCATATAAATACCTCCTGGGGGCTTGCATTGATATCATAGTTTGCTAAATTACGAATCAATTGCTCCTTGTCCACGACAAATCCCGCTTTGCTTGATAGCATCTCATCCGAAAGCTCAAAATATCTGGTATCTTTTAAATTTAAAAGGCAAGGATTTTCTGTCCAGAAACAGCGCTCGTCGCAGACCATAAGCTCATCGTCGTTAAATTTAAAATTTGAAAGGTTATATTTGTCAAAATGGAACAAGGAGATTGCGGGTATAACCATCTACACGCTCGCGTAGTTATTTTTATGGACGGACAAAGCAGTAGAGAGCAAACAGTACCAATAATAGCCAAGCGTCTTTGCGATTACCGGGATAACAATATCACAAATGTAAATGATGTTCTCATAATTGTAATTTAGGGAAATATAAGCATGATGGACTAGGCAGGATTTGCTACAATGATAAAGAAAAAATACAAATTTTAAAAGAGAAGGTGCTACCTTATTTGTGCAAAGGTAAACAAAACATAGTCAGTCAAGACGGGAAAAGCTTTAGAGCTTTGAGGCACGGTCTTATGCAAAGAAAAATAAAAAAGGTAGGCCTAGAAAACATTAGACACATTAATGTATTTTATGCCAATTTTTATACCAGTAATGTTATAATTTCGTTCAAAATTTAATAACTTAGGTAATAGATATGGCACTCAAAAAAACAGAACTTTATTCATCGCTTTGGGCTAGTTGCGATGAACTGCGCGGTGGCATGGACGCAAGCCTTTACAAAAACTATGTTCTAACACTCTTATTTTTAAAATATATTTCAGACCGCAAGTATAGCACGCTTATAGAACTGCCTACAGGCACCGACTATGCAAGTATTGTCACACTTAAACACAAACCAAACATAGGCGATGAGCTAAACAAAAAGATAGCCTCTATTGCAGAAGCAAATGACCTTCAAGGCGTTATAAATCAAGCTGATTTTAACGACGAAGATAAATTAGGCAAAGGCAAAGAGCTGGTTGATCGGCTTAGTACGCTGGTATCGATTTTTGAGAACCTTGACTTTTCGTTAAACAGCTCTGAGGGCGATGACTTGCTGGGCGATGCATACGAGTATCTCATGCGCCATTTTGCGACGGAATCCGGCAAATCAAAAGGACAGTTCTATACCCCAGCCGAAGTATCGCGCATCATGGCGCAAATCATAGGCATTCCGTCTACCGCCAACCGTTCTATAACGGTTTACGACCCAACTTGTGGATCCGGCTCACTCTTGCTTAAAGCCGCCAATCAGTCAAAATTGGGACTTAGCATTTACGGTCAAGAGATGGATGTAGCCACCTATGCGCTTGCTCGTATGAATATGATACTCCACGGCAATGACACCGCCGAAATTCGCCAAGGAAATACTATAGCTCAACCTGCATTTACAGATAAAAATATATTAAAACGTTTTGATTTTGCCGTAGCTAATCCGCCGTTTTCTAATAAAACCTGGACAAACGGCATAGTTCCAACAACAGACATCTACAACCGTTTTAAAATAGGTATTCCGCCAGAAAAAAATGGCGATTACGCATTTTTACTCCATCTTATTGCAAGCCTTAAAACCACCGGTAAAGGCGCTATCATTTTGCCTCACGGAGTGCTATTTCGCGGAGATGCAGAGGCTCGTATCCGCACAGAGCTACTTCGCCAAGGGATTATAAAAGGTATCATCGGACTACCGACAAACTTATTTTATGGCACCGGTATACCGGCATGCATTATAGTTATAGATAAGCAAAATTCATTTGACGCTACATTTAACGAAAAAGGCGAAGTTTTAAGTGGTCGGAGCGTCTTTATGATAGATGCCTCAAAAGGCTTTATAAAAGACGGCAACAAAAACCGCCTTCGCGAGCAAGACATACACAAGATAGTAGATACCTTTACGACGCAAAAAGAGCTAGAACGCTATAGCCGCTTAGTTTCATTAGATGAAATTTCTCGAAACGACTACAATCTAAACATCCCGCGTTATATTGATAGTGCCGACAAAGCAGATACGCAAGACTTACATGCGCATTTATACGGCGGTGGTATCCCAAAGGGCGACATTGATGAGTTGGGCGAATTTTGGAGCATTTTTGCACAAACAAAAACTAAAATTTTTACCCCTAACGGCTCGCTTTATTTGCCAAATTTCGACCCAAGCGAGCTAAAGGCAACTATACAAGCATCGAGCGAATATGCAAAATTTGAAAAAGAAATTTTATTGCACTTTGAGAATTGGCACGATGAAAATGATCTAAAATCCATAAAACAAAAAGACCATCCAAAAGAGCTTATTAAAACATACGGCGAAAGCCTTCTAAAACACTTTAAAGAAACTAAGCTAGTGAGCGATTATGATATTTACCAGGTCTTTATGGACTATGTCGCAGATACGTTAAGCGACGACGTTTATGCTATCGCGCAAAACGGATGGCTAGCGGCGCGCGATCTAACGTCGGTAGAAAAAGGCGATAAGCAAACGCCGAATTTAATCCTAGGCTCTGAGAAAAATGCAAAGAAACTTATAAGCGAGATCATACCGCCGGAGCTTGTAGCAAAGCGTTATTTTGAGCAAGATATAGATCAAATTTCGCTCCTTGAAACCAAGGTTAGTAAAAAGCAAGATGAATTTATAAATTTTGTAGATGAGTTCGGAGAGGACGAGCTATCAAACGCCTATGACGATAAAGACAAGATAACCCTAAAAAGCCTAAAAGAAGCTATAAAACAAACTAGTGATAAAAATGAGCAAGAAATTTACAACAAAGCACTTCAAATTCTAACCAACCAAAAAGAACTCGAAAGCACGCTAAAGGCCGCTACTATAGAGCTAAATCAAAAAGTATTTAACAAATTTAAAAACTTTGACGAGAACGAGATAAAAACTTTAGTCGTCGATGATAAATGGCTAAACAAACTAAAAGAGCAAATTTTATACACTGTAGAGCGCGCGGTGCAAGAGCGCATAACTCGCATAAGCACGCTTGCAGCTCGCTACGACAAGACACTAGATGAGCTCACTGAGCGCGCCAGCACCCTATCGCTTCGCGTCAAAGCCCATCTTGACGCCATGGATAAAGCAAGATGAGTAGTCAAATTTACGAAGGTCAAATCCCAGACGGGTGGGAAGTTGTAAAGCTTGGTGAAATTTCGCTTATAAAAACAGGCTCCCGCAACAACCAAGACAAGAGTAGTGACGGAGAATTTCCGTTTTTTGTTCGTTCGGCAACCGTAGAGCGGATAAATACTTATTCCTACGACTGTGAGGCGATTTTGATACCCGGTGAGGGTGGAATAGGAAGCATTTATCACTATATAAATGGTAAATTTGACGCTCATCAGCGTGTTTATGTAATTAGAGGTTTTAATAAAAATATAGATGCAAAATTTGTGTTTTTTGCACTAAAAGAGTTTTTTGGGAAATACGCCCTACAAAATACAGTAAAAGCAACTGTTGATTCTTTAAGATTGCCGACATTTCAAAAATTTGAATTTTTAATACCAAGTGATAAGGCAGAGCAGGAAAAGATAGCGCAGGTGCTGGGCGATATGGACGATTTTATAAGCGCCAAGTGCGAACTTTTAGACAAAAAACGCGCTATAAAACAAGCCGCAGCCCAGCAACTTCTCACCCCCAAACCCCACTGGCACACTGCAACACTAGGTGAAATACTACAATACGAACAGCCGACGAATTATATTATTCAAGATATTGAAATTTTAGAAAAAGGCAGTGTGCCCGTTTTAACCGCTGGTAAAAGTTTTATTCTTGGCTATACAGAGGAGGAATTTAATTGTTACGAAAATTTTCCTGTAATTATCTTTGACGATTTTACCACCGATAGTAAATTTGTAGATTTTCGCTTTAAAGTTAAATCATCTGCAATGAAAATGTTAAAACCAAAAAATGCCAAAATTTCAATCAAATTTGCCTTTATGCTTTTACAGAATATCAATTTTTTTGTTGGAGATCATAAAAGGCATTGGATAAGCGAGTTTTCTAAATTTGAAATTTTATATCCTAATTTCACCGAACAAACCAAAATCGCCCAAATTTTAAGCGATATGGACGATGCAATTTCGGCTTTGCAATATGAGATAGAAAAGCTAAAGATGATAAAACAAGGCGCTATGGACGAGTTGTTGAGCGGTAAAATAAGACTAAAGGGGTGAGTTATGCAAGAAAATACGGTAGAAAAAGAAATAAAAACGCAAGAGCGAGTCATAGATCTTTTTAAAAACGAGCTTGGCTACGAATATATCGGCAATCTGCAAGGACTAGATAATAAAAATGTAAGAGAGGACGAGCTTAGGGCGTGGCTGCAAGGTCGCGGCTATAGCGATACCCTCATAGATAAAGCCCTAAAAAAACTAAAAGATGAAAACCACACGAGTGGCGGACGAAAACTATATGATGCAAATGAGGCTATCTACTCACTTTTAAGATACGGCGTAAAAATAAAAGAAGGTGTCGGAGAGACGATGCAGAGTGTTTGGCTCATCGACTGGGATAATCCGCCGGCAAATAAATTTTATATAGCCGAGGAAGTAAGCGTAAAAACTGCAAACGGCGAATTTGACAAACGCCCCGATATAGTGCTTTATATAAACAGTATAGCCGTTTGCGTGCTTGAGCTAAAGCGTTCAAGCGTGTCGGTTAGCGAAGGCATAAGGCAAAATTTATCAAGCCAAGATAAGAGATTTATAGAAAGCTTTTTTACGACTGTGCAACTTGTGATGGCTGGAAACGAGAGCGAAGGACTAAGATACGGCGTGATAAAAACGCGTGAAAAATACTTCTTAGAATTTAAAGAAAACGGCGAAAAACTAAGCTTGTATGGTGGACTTAAAGCGATTTGCAGGCGCGAGAGACTGATTGAAATTTTACACGACTTTATCATATACGACTGCGGGACAAAAAAGACTTGTAGGCACAATCAATACTTCGGCGTAAAGCGTGCGCAGGAGTTTTTACGCGATAAAAAAGGCGGCATCATCTGGCATACGCAAGGTAGCGGCAAAAGCCTAAGTATGGTCTGGCTTGCAAAATGGATAAAAGAAAATTTAAACTCTAGGGTGCTTATAATCACAGACAGAACCGAGCTTGACGAGCAGATAGAAAATGTCTTTAACGGCGTAAAAGAAAGCATTTACAGAACAAAAAGTGGAGCTGATTTGCTAGAAAAATTAAGCAACTCCGAGCATTCACTCATATGCTCGTTGGTGCATAAATTTGGCAGAAACGGCGCGGAAGACGAAAGCGATGACGGTGCCATGAGCGCATATCTGGACGATATCAACCGCAGAGCCGGAAATTTTAAGGTAAATGGCGATGTAGTTGTGTTTGTAGATGAGTGCCACAGAACGCAATCCGGAAAGCTACACGAAGCTATGAAAATGTTAATGCCTGATGCGATTTTTATCGGCTTTACGGGAACGCCGCTTTTAAAAAACGACAAAAAAAGCTCGGTGCAAGTATTTGGCGAGTTTATACATACATATAAATTTGACGAAGCGGTGCGTGACGGCGTGGTGCTAGACCTTGTATATGAAGCTAGGGATATCGAGCAGTGGCTAGGCTCAAAAGATAAACTAGACACAGAATTTGAAAACAAAACAAGAGGACTAAGCGACCTGGCTAAGGGCGAAGTAAAGGCTAGATGGGCGACTTTACAAAAGCTGATGAGCTCAAAACAAAGGCTTGATAAAATCGTAGGCGATATACTTTTTGACATGGAGAATAAAACTAGGCTAAGAGAACGCGGAAATGCGATATTTGTCTGCTCTAGCGTATATGAGGCATGCGAGGCGTATAAGATTTTTAGCGATAACGGATTTGAACAAAAATGCGCCGTGATATCTAGCTACAGACCGACTGCGTCAGTGATAAGAAACGAAATAGCAGTCGATGGCGTGAGCGACGGTGAGTATAAATATAAAATTTATAAACAGATGATAGCTAACTATTACGATATGAATATTAAAGATGTAGATGAAGCTAAGGCTGATGAGTTTGAGCTAGACGTAAAAAAAGAGTTTAAAAAAGAACCTGAACAAATGAAGCTCTTAATCGTTGTCGATAAACTCTTAACTGGTTTTGATGCGCCAAGCGCAACATATCTGTATATAGATAAACCCATGCGCGATCACGGGCTTTTTCAAGCTATATGCCGAGTAAACCGACTAGATGGAGAGAGCAAAGAGTATGGATATATCGTGGATTATCGCGATCTTTTTAAGAGCTTAGAAAAAGCGTATAGCGATTATACAAAAGAGGCATTTGATGGGTACGACGAGAGCGATATAGTTGGGCTTTTAAAAGACAGACTCGAAAAAGGCAAAGAAGACCTAGAAAATACATGGGAAACCTTGAGCGCTATATGCGATGGCGTGAAATCACCCAAAGGCAATAAAGAATTTATAGAGTATTTTTGCGGCGATAGTAGAGAAAATTTAAAAGATGAGATGCAAACCAGGAGGCTTAGCTTCTACCGTGCGGTTGCGAGTTTTATCAGGGCATATGATGGGGTGGCAAATGAGCTTTTAAAGCTAGGCTATAGCACAGAGCAAGAGCAGCAATGGGCTAATCGCGTAAAGAACTTCTCTATGCTAAGAGATACCGTCAAACTAGCAAGCGGAGACTACGTGGATATGCGCAAATGGGATAGTGACATGCGCATGCTCATCAATAGATATGTAAATGCCGGCGACAGCAAGGTCTTAGCAGAATTTGAAGACAAAGGCCTGCTTGAAATTTTAATCCAAAACGAGGGCATTAGCAAAGAAAAAAAAGAGGCACTAGGCGGCAATGAGGCGGTTGCCGAGGCGATAGAAAATAACATAAGGCGTATAATAGTCGATAATAATCCCCTAAATCCAAAATTTTACGAAAATTTATCCCAAATACTAGACGAGTTGATAGAACAACGTAAAAAGGGCGCGTTGGACTATGAAAAGTATCTAAAAGAGGTTATAAACCTAGCAAAACAGCTACAAACAAAAAATACAAACAACATATATCCGCCAGAGATAAACAGCGACGGCAAACGAGCGATATATGATAACTTTAGTCAAGATATAGACTGGATCGCCAGACTAGATGAGACAATCAAAACATATAAATCAGACGGATATATCGGTAACAAAATGAAAGAGCGCGAACTAAAACGCGCCATAAAACCCCTATCTGATGAAAAAAATTTGGACATAGACGAACTTTTTGAGCTTATTAAATTGCAAGAAGACTACCAATGAAAATAGGCTCAATTTATGTTGCGGTAACGCGAAAAGAGATAAAAAATCTACACATATCCGTAATGCCGCCGCACGGCGAAGTAAGAGTAAGCGCACCACTTGATGCAAGTGACGATAGAATCCGAACGGCTGTAGCCAATAGGCTCGCATGGATACGTAAACATAAAAATATTTATAACTCGCAAGAGCGCATAGGTGCAAGAGAGATAGTAAGCGGTGAAAGTCACTATCTGTGGGGCGAGCGGTATCTTATGCACGTAATAAACGGTGTTGATAATGTGGCGATAAAGCACAACAAGATGATATTAAGCGTGCGAGATAGTGGAAATTTTGAAAGTAAAAAGCGAGTTTTAGAAAAATTCTACCGAAACGAACTAAGGATAAAAATCGCAAAGATGCTAGAAATTTGGGAAACAAAAATCGGAGTAAAATCAAGCTCGGTAAGAATCCTAAAAATGAAAACAAAATGGGGAAGCTGCAATATAAAAGATGGTAATATTATAATTAACTATGAACTCGCCAAAAAGCCGCTAGAATGCTTAGAGTATATAGTCGTTCATGAGCTTGTGCATATATTAGAAAGGCATCATAATAAAAATTTTATAGCATATATGGATAGGTTTTTACCGAATTGGAGAATAGCCAAAAACATATTAAATTCTTTGCCGTTAGAAAATTTAAAATAGTATAATCTTAATATTTTGGCTCAATTAAACTTAAGCAGATTCTCTCTTATCAATTTCAACAGTTTCTGATATAAGTTTTCCTGTGTAGTTTTAGTATTATATCTAAATTCACATTCCTTTAGATGAAGCAAGAAATTTTCTTTCTTTATCCCTTTAAATTTAGCTAGTCTATGTTTAGCATATCCCCAGAAGTTTTCTATGCCGTTTATATGATTTTTACCATTTGCAAATTCATTTTTAGAGTGCTTCACTCTGTAGTGCTCTTTAGCTCCGTAATCCACTAATCCGTCATAGGCCTTCCAGCAATCAGAATAGATAGTAGAGCTATCAAGCTCGCTATATTGAGATAATATAGGTATCAACTCACTAGCAGAGCAGTTTTTAACTATCTGGGTATAGACCTTACCGTCACGCTTTAGCATTCCAAATACCAGCTGCTTTCCGCTTGCTCCTCTACCTCTTTTACCCATTACTCTTTTAGATCCGAAGTAGCTCTCATCTATTTCAAAGCGAAGCTTCTAGGCGAGCTTGCGAGCTGGAAATCTCGCCGCTAAATTTGCTTATCTTTTCACACTCTTTAGACATAAGAGCTCTTATTTCTCTAAAGATTTTGCATAGGGTTGCTTCTGAAATTTTAGTTAAATTTGATATCTTTGATGCTTCTATATCCTCTGCGAAGTATTTTAGAATTTCTCTAAATTTCTTCTCTGAAATTCGAGAACGAACTATATACTTATTTTTCATAGCTCCCATCGTAACTTAATGATCCTTTGTGTGAGCTTAAGTTAAAGAGAGCCATTTTATAATATCGCCTCTTTGTAAATTATTGTCGAAGGTTGATATTAGTAAGATAGTCATATAAAGTCCTTTTTAATTAAATTTATAATCGAAAATTTCCTTCTACCTCTTACCGGTATTATCTTTTTATAATTTCTTTTCATAATCTTTCTTCTGTTTTATTATTAAATCGCTGCGCACTTGCTAAATTCCTAAATGCAAAATATATAAATCGCTTTTAATTGCCGAATCGATTAGTTCCAATAGGCCGTCTAATTGCTCGATAACCGAGGATTTATTTAACACACAATTTTTATCAAAAACAATCTGCTCATCCGCGCTCAAGAAAAGCGACCTCCAAGAGCATATTATATTTCTAAATTTAGCTTTATCTTCTATCCAGCTATAGCCATAGTAATTTAGACCTTTTTTCAAATTTACCTCATCGTTCCATGTGGTTTGTACCCACTCAAGAGAGTACGAAATATGAAGTATCAGATCATCGCTAATTACTACGCAATGCTCTTTAGAGAAGATATTTTCTTTTGTCTTTTTGAGTAAAAATTCATGTTTAGGCATATGGCTCCTTATTGTTTTAAAATATGACTTTAATAAAGCTCGATATAGCTATTCGCCAAATTCCATCCATGCGGCGGCATATTCTAGCGTTTCATCCCTAAAGTATTTGCTAATTATATTATATTCGTCCCCTTTCGCAATATTTACAATTGTTTCAACAAAGCCGGTGCAAAACGCCGTGCCGATGTATTCGTCTTCGCTTGCCGCTCCTTTTTCTACAAAATCAAAAATTTCATTTCTTGTCTTTTCGTCCAAATCATCAAAAATTTTAATCGTAGTTTCTGCAAAAGATGCAAGCAACCACAATAAGCTAGGTATGTACTCCATATCGAAAGGAAATATCTGCTCTTGATAGGCGTTAAAATACGCCTTGTTTTTCTCTATAAAGAAATAGATATATTCCTCGTATTTGCCCAAATCGGTCTTCATTAAGCGCATTTGCCAATCCTTATAAATTTTTGCCCTTATAATACTTCTCCCAAAATTTTATCGCATTTTTTATCTCTTTTTCAAAATGTTTGAATGGTATATAAATTTCTTCTTGTTCGTAGGGCTTTAACTTTTTATATTTCTTGGAATGCGTAATTCTCGCAATATCTTCATAATTTTTTTGTAAAAAATCTATGATTATTCTTACCTCATCCCTGCTAAATTGTTTCGCTCGCGCCCGCCATATAGGCGGCATAAGCGCTTGAATGAACATATCCTCTATAACCTCCTCATCGCCGAAGCGCTCGTAAAAATCAATAAAATCCAGGATATAATACCTAAAAGCATAGTCATTAAAGACACTCAAATCTCCCGATAAAAGTTTGATCGTGCTATGGTCTAAATCACACAGTTCTTTACCACACAAATCTTGCTCGACAAACTTATCCTTCTGTATAGGATCTGTTATAATTTCCGGCTTTTGCAGTTTAAGCCGCGCCTTTAGCGCCTTTATTCTATTCGATAAGTTCATTTTGCCCTCCTTTTTAGAAAGTATAAAATTTGAGCTTGGCTTATAATGCTCTTTTACTCTTATCAGATATATCAAATACAGGATCAATCCTATGATAAGTAGTAGTTGCATAATTACGGATTGGGTTGTGGCTACGACATAAACTTTCCCTCCGCGATAACCGCCCTCCGTTAATAGTTTATGAAAATTTAAAGACGATAGGATAATAAAAAATATCGTCATTACAATTCTTACCGGTTTCATGGTTTTAAATTATCCTTATATGAAATTCCAAGGGTAGTTGTCGCCTTTTTATCCAATCAAAACCCAAGAATTTCATCGATAAATACGCCTTGCTCACAACTCAAACTCATTCATCTAAAAAATACACGTCATTATCTAAATTTATATCGTTATCCGCTAATAGCCTTAGCAAGTCCGTATCGTAGTATAGACCTGGCAAGCTGCCGCGGCTGCAAATCACGACTCTTAGCAGCTTTTTTACGCTTTGTAATTTTATACTCCTCGCGACATTTATATCTGCTAAAAATTTTCTAATTAGATCTCCCGCAAAAGGTATATCATAAAATTTTTCCTCTATGCTAAAGCCAAAATTTCTGTATTTTAAAATAGAACCTTTTAGTTTCAAATCTCCTTTGCGCCAGGCTTTTGTTACAGATATGCCGTTGCTGCTTATTGTCTCGGATAGATCTCTATCGCTTTCGATCGATAGTATTAAAACTACTTCGTTGTCTTTCAAAGCTACTCCTAAAATCTTTTATATCCCATCTACACATACATCGGCATTTAGCTCGGTGCATATTTTTATATTTATCTGAAAAATGACTAAAAGCCAACATATTCTGCATTGTAAGCCAAAATTTTCATTTGGACACCCGCCCGGGGCTAATGACCGGGCAGTATGCAAAATCATCTCCGTTTCTAGCGCGATACTTAGTGATATATTGGGTTGCTACTTCAAATGCATCGTCATCTTCCGATTCAATACTCCAGCAATCGTATGTGATTATGGGCTCATTGCCGCTTAGGCGATATACATCCCCTCCGACGATAAGCATATCTCTATCTCTTGCGATTTTTAGCACCTCCATTACATCGTCAAATCTCCAAGCTATACCATAAATTCCGTACTCCTCCCTTAGGCGTATACCGCGCTCTAATAGATCCTGCGGCACGATATTTACGTAATCTTCATCTATAAATGACATAATCTCTCCTTTATTTCAAATTTCATTTATCGCAAAGACTTTTCTATATCGTTTATTAGGCGATGAAGCGTTTCGAGACGACTAGAACTCGGATTATTTTGGTTCAAAATTCTAAAATATCACTATACTTTATCGTATTTGCATCGCGCTCGTCAAAAGATGGAAGTATATATTTTTCGTTCATCTTAACGTTTTTCGCGATATAGTTCTCGCTTATGCCGTTTTTGGTTTTATGTAATATATACGTAAAAGGGCTTTTAGGCGATATCATTGCTCTTTCTGTAAAACTGACATAATAGGTTTTAACTAACCTAATAACTAACTGAATTATTTTAAAATAATTATAACATAAAAAGAAACAAAAATAATTAAAATTACTAAAAGCCCTAAATATCCGTATTTAAAGGAAGTAAAAGAGATTTAAAAGAAGTGATTAAAAATTAAAAATAGCTTAAATGGTGGAGTTAAGCGGGATCGAACCGCCGACCTCTTGAATGCCATTCAAGCGCTCTCCCAGCTGAGCTATAACCCCAAAAGATTTGGTATTTTATCTTTTTATGGCTTACATTTTTTTGAAAGTCGTTTTTATAAAATAAATTTTTACTCTTCAGGTTCGAGACCTAATTCACGTGCGGCAATCTCACGCATTTCCACTTTGCGGATTTTTCCAGAAATAGTCATAGGGAATTCGCTAACGAATTTCCAATATTTGGGTATTTTATAGTGAGCAATTCTATCCTTACAGAAGTCACGGATTTCTTCTTCGGTGATGGTAACCCCTTCCTTGGGCTTGATCCATGCCATGATTTCCTCTCCATATTTCTCACTGGGTACCCCTATCACTTGGGCATCCATCACCCCTTTGTACGTATAGAGGAAGTCCTCAATTTCTTTTGGAGAGATATTTTCCCCTCCACGTATGATAAGGTCTTTGATACGGCCAGAGATGTGCAAATAACCATCTTCATCCATCATGGCCAAGTCGCCAGAGTGCATCCAACGTTGCTCATCAATCACTTGGCGGGTAGCCTCAGGGCTATTCCAATACTTAAGCATTACCGAATAGCCACGGGTGCAAAGCTCTCCACTTTCGCCACGCTTGAGAATGGCTTGGGTTTTAGGATCTATAATTTTGATTTCCAAGTGATCATGTATGGTACCTACTGAGTAGATTTGCTTTTCGAAAGGAACACCTATTCTTGTCTGGGTAGAAACAGGCGAAGTCTCGGTCATACCATAGCAGATGGTAATCTCGTGCATATTCATCTGTTCTTTGACCTTCTT